>Ga0302271_10000755_pt1 | contig 31800 bp, 21 predicted proteins | sample III_Bog_N1_1_FD_198767 | JGI IMG/M metagenome (GOLD analysis project Ga0302271, IMG submission 198767) | Peat permafrost microbial communities from Stordalen Mire near Abisko, Sweden - III_Bog_N1_1 | ecosystem: Environmental > Terrestrial > Soil > Wetlands > Peat | place: Sweden: Abisko... | reverse complement strand
ATACTTCAAAATCCCATAAGCAATAGCCACTCCATCGAACGTGGAAGTTCCTCTGCCTAGTTCGTCAAAAATCGCTAGGGAATTGTATGTCCCGTACATCAAGGAATTCTTGACTTCCTCCATTTCGATGTAAAAAGTACTTTTTCCTTCAATGAGCTTATCACCAGCACCAATTCTCGTGAAAATCCTATCGACAAGGCTGAATTCACAGACTTAAGCTGGTACATAACATCCAATCTGCGCAATAATCGCCATGGTGCAGAACAATCGTAGAGTAGTTGATTTACCGCCCATATTTGGACCCGTTAATATCATGATTGTTGGTTTAGATTATTCTCCTCGGATGTTTCCCATTTAGATATCATTCGGGATTTGATTTCCACCAAGTTAGCTTAGATTAGGATTCCTACCTTGTTTGAGATTGAAAAATGTTTCCTATTGATTCTTCGCGAATTTAATCACCGGCCTGCACATAACTCCATCAGCCACAGTGAACGAAGCATGACTGAGACTCACCAGACAATCTAACTCAGCCACGATACTCACGAACTTATCCCACACCTGACAAAAATCAAATTAATCTCAACTTTATTCCCCCCCAAGACTTCCAGGTATTTGGATAATATAACGTTATTATTTTTCCCCACTCAAAGAAAAGTCTTAAAACAATAAATTTCTCTTCTAAAACTTAAGAAATCCTCCTAAAGCTTCTTGTTACCTCCTTCCTATTGTAGAATTCTCTGAAGAGCATAACGCAGAACTGCTGGAGATAATCCTTGAGAAGTTCTTCATATTCCTCTATTTTATCGACTCTCTCACTAATAAATGGTGTCGAGTATCGAACAATATTCTGTCCCTTTGCCGATTGCAGCACCCAATCCAGTGGTTTTCTCTTCTCAATCAAACTCTTTGGCATTTCTAGATCATACTGCCTGTTATTCTAAAACGAATACACTATGTCCTTGCTGCCTAGTTTCATTTAAATCTCTTGGAGATATCTCTCAAGCTCATCGGAAAGCTCAGCGATTTTCACTTTGATTTGATCATATTCAGGGCTGAACCCAGCTTTAGGTACAGGATGCGATCTCAGCTTCCCAGCTATTTTCTCTTATGAATCCAGTTCTATGCACATCTCCATGGATTTGAGATACGAAGAGACTCTCTCAAGATCACCACATTGGTTAGCATCGTTCTACCGTTTATAAGTTGTTAGTCTCCTTAATCGGATGCTCTTGAAGGATTGATTATTCACCATGAAAGTACTCTCGATGAGTCTCTCGATACTGTAGAGATTCTTCACTAAGCTCTTAAATTCGTTTAAATGTGCTCCGGAGATGTTCTCATACATCATAGCCTTCTCGCAGTGGGTTTATTTCACGGAGTATCTATCCAATAATTCAATAAAAAATTACATTAGTTAGTTGAAAATAATATTTCCAAAAAATATCCCTATCTCTATAACCTATAAAACGATGAGCAGAGCCGTTCGATATCAGCAAACCTAGCTATTTCATTCTAAAATGATTCCTTCATTGGGATGTTGTTTTGGATATCCTCCAGTGCATCTAGTCTGTCGTTGATCGCAGATATATCAATGAGTGGTGCGCATATCCATTTTTTCATGAGTCTCTTCCCATATGGCGTTTTAGTATAATCTAAATAATTCAGAATCGTTCCAAGCTGAGTATCCACATGGGCATTAGCGGTTGTCAAAGCTACCTAGGAATTCTCGAGAATCTCTAAATGAGATAATGCTTGGCTATCTAACACCATTCTTTAAGCGAATTGTTGTTTATCGAATTCGCATGGAATGTATTCAGATGATCCTAAGACATTCTGGAGTTTCAGCATATACGTCATGAAAGAGTAGAATCCAGCAAGAGTGGAATATTTCAGCTCAGCAAGCTAAGCTAATTGCGCTGTTGTGCCTCGAGCATCTTTTAGCTCTGGAGGGTATGCTTAGACTGATGTGCCGAATTACTTCTCCAGATAATGATAAGCTAGAGTGTCTTTCCATTAAGATTCCTGTAGCTTTCCACAGCTCTTTAAAGGTGTTAATTAGGCTTGGAAATACTCGCTTTTGAGCAATTTCATGATGTCCGTAGTGATATTGACTGGATCGAAAACAATCTCTGTAGGTTTTAAGACACACAAGAATGTCTTCAAGCGTGTTTGAGTCCTGTCATCTTCTAGAACTCCGACTTGAATCTTTCCTGTTAAGGATTCGTATACTACAATCCCGAATTGCTGATTTGTCAATTATCTTTTGAGCAATTCCAGGGAAAAAATGGACATATTCAACAATAAAATGGCAGTTTTTAGCAAGGTATTTATTAAAAAAAATCTGCAAATATTTTTACCTGATAACTAAGAGATGCTTCGGATCTGAGTTTTATTCCTCAAATGCAAAGTTGATAGTGCTTTTCGAGATGATTTGTACGATCTCTCGTTCAATCACACTATTTTTTTCTTATTTCCTTGAAACCTACTCAACCACAACGACCTTATACCCAACTTTAACTAATTGAGATGCAAATTTCCCCATAGATTTCTCAGGAAATCCACAATGCAGCTGCTTGTTGGTGAACGTTAAATCAAGCACTTTCTAGCAGACGAGCGCATCTTCATAGAAAATCTCATAGAATTTCCCGAGCTTAAAGAAAATTATCTTATCGAAATGCTGCGATTTAAACTACCAATATTGTCTCTTCACATTGGTAAAATTCCGGGAATCAGCTAAGGGAATGTAAAGAGTAGTTGGGTCATAATCTGGATGGCTTCTTGGACGCTGATTGGAGTCTTTACAATACCGAGGCTGAGCGAATATTGGAATCTAATCCATCTGCTGGTTTTCTTCATCTATAAACTAATCCCCTAGAGGTTGTTATCCGCCAGGTTAGTTAGCTAGGCTATTCATGTTATTCTCTAGATTCCTTGATATTTGTGGAAATTTAGTCACTACTTGAGGATTACCACCATTATTGTTATTTCCATAGAACTACTATTAACCTGGCTCAGCTGCGGATAAAGCTACTTCCATTCCAGATTAACCAGGTGATACCTCAAGAGTCACGTCATTTGAGAACGATGTATGCCTAAAAGATTATTATTGTAAAATATGAAAAGAAAAAAAGAAAAAATTAGAAATAGAATTCTCTTTTACTTTTCTCCAAATTGTTCCTCCTACTTCAGTTATTAAGTTATTTTGTATGTTAAGAGTAGATTGATTGGAAGGTTAGTTATTTTATTAAAAAATGAGTCAACAAAAGAAGGGCAAAAAAAGAAGAAGAATAAAAATGGATAACATCAAGAGCATATTTGATGGGATCTTGAAATGTTGTATCAGAGGAGTCATCATCATTATCATCGAAGGCTTTGAACATCAGCTTGTCAATGATTCTTTCAGGAACAGGAGCATCAGCTGCAGAGGACATAGTACGATTTTTTCAGATATTTTTTTGAATTGGATCTATTAATGTCAGAAGATATGCAAATCTCTAATGGATTTAGCTTCCTTTGGTTTGATATTATTTTTTAAATAAAATAGTTTTTGAATCAAATTGCCATTTGAATTGTGATTGGACAGGGAGAGAGAGGAGGGGAGAAAGGAACGATAGATTTAGATGAATGAATGAACTTATGGCGGAATCTCATCAAATCTAATCAGAAAATGAAAGACAAGTGTTGATATTCCGCTTGGAATCATGAGTATTCAAAAAAAAGAAAAAAGAAAAGAAAACCACAGACAAAGAGAGGCATACCATTTTATTCTATTCAAAAATAGATTTGTAGTTTTTTTAAAAATAATTCCAAGATCGATCTTTCAAGAAAAGGGGAGTTTTCCATGAATTATTTGAGATTAATAATATGAAATCTACTTTTTTTATGGAAAATAAAAGAATAATAAATACGTTTATGATAAAAATAGAACAAAACAAGATCCAAGAACCAAGGATACACAATGATATTTACTTTGTTATTCCTTAAGAAAAATCATATTGAATCCATATTATGATTTCCATTTGAAACGCTTCTTTTTTTGGTGGGGGCATGAAATAAATAAAGAATTGTTTTTTGTGAAAAGTGCACCCATTTAAATTAAGGCTTGGGGCTGAATAGAAATGAACTAGAACCTAATTAAAACAATCAAAAAAAAGTTGCCTTGTCAAATTGCAGATCATATCCTTGAAAAGTAGGATTATTCACACATTGGGAGAAGTTGATTATTTTCTAATGGTTCGATAATTGAATCTGACTCCATCAAGAGATTTGTTTACCTTGGATTTTAATAAGACCCCAAGGGAGTAATCATCTTAGCAAAGCTATGGGAGGGATAGATTGCTTTATGATAGAAAGATAATACGTCCAACAAGCAAAAAAGCAAACAAAAGAGAAAGATTTAATTCCCCTTTAATTCATTAGAACTATTTTTGAGATAAGAAGTGCACAAACAAGGAGAGAGAGAGAGAGAGAAAGCACAGAAATTTAAAGAAACTAGATCAGAAACGAGATAGGGAGAGAGAGAATGAAACCAACGAATAAGTACAGACGAATTCAAGTCAAGAATATAGATCCACCTGTTGCGTTGACTCTGAAAGATGAGGTACGTGTGCTAGATGGAGGTTATTGCTCGTTGTATTCTGTGAGTGAAACACCTGGGCTGATTGTGAAGCTAATGAATCTAGTCGATGAGCAAATATATTAAAATTTCTAGCAGGAAGTGTTAGCTTGGAGTAGGATGCGAGAAGAGAAACCAATTTTTCCCATGAAATAAACCAAGTAAGTATTTTGGCAAACTTTGTTCAATTAGATCTATGATCCCCCAAGGCTGCAATAGTCATTCGTTTTGAGATGAACGATTTGCTTTGGATAAATCAATGAATGCAAAAGAGGGTGCTGTAGTTTTGATGAGTTTAAGTCAACAATTATGAATGAGAATGACATAAATAGTGAGTATGCATTCTTATCTTCCATTTGAATTCTGGGTTCAAGATGAATAAGGAAATTGTTAACACGGAGAAAAGGTTAGCAGCAGAAGGAAAAAAGGAAGTAGATTTAAAAAAGGATTATCCTCAAATCAACTTGAATAAAGCAGTCAATATTAATAGATTTCTCGTCCATTAAACGATCATTTTTTTTGCTTAAAAAAATTAAAAACAAGGGATTTTCCTTCATTATTATGAGTTTAGTAAAAGTTTTACTGGCTGACACTTTTTCCGATTGATTTGTTTGTAAAAGGGAAGGAAAGTACGATTCTTTTCAGAATATCGTGAGTGTGCGTGCAGCATTTCGCTAGATGATGAAGGATTCTGAAATGGGTGTACTTGTTATGGAGTATTGCCCAAAAGGGAGTCTTGAATCAATATGCTAAAAACTCCCTGCGTTGGCTTTCAAAGAAATCCAAATCGTTAAAGTTGCTAAGGATCTGCTACAAGGGCTTTGCTACTTGCACTGCAGGTCGAGTCCGCTGATACATAGGCAAGTGACGATGCAGCATTTATTACTGGGAGAAGATCATAACTATAAACTAGTGAATTTCTCGCATGTGACTACGCATAGATATTCCACGATCAAATCAGATGAATTGGAATTTATAGCTGCGGAAATCAAAAAGCATACGTGTGAAGGGTACAGAGCACCTGAACTGATAGACTTAGCTCAAGGTAGCGTAATCGACGAAAGGGTCGATGTGTTCGCGGGAGGAGTTGTATTGTTTCAGCTGTGTTTCGGTTAGCCTCCGTTTTAAGGTGCGATTGCTACTCTCAATAACAAAGTTGAAATACCTGAGTTCCCAGTTTATTCTAGTAGCTTGAGTGGACTATTAAAGCTAATGCTAACTAGAGATGCTAAGGAGCGACCAGCAAGCAGTACGTTACTTGAATATATTTTGAAAAACTGGAATGAATTTAAGATTTCTGATGAAGAAAAGAATCCAGAGCAATCAAAGTAGAAGAAACAGCTAGGAGGATTGGATATTGAGATTTTCTAATCGGATATGAATAAAGTCTCAATGAAGCCAACGATGTTCAATAAATTCAAAAAATTAGTCACACTTAAATTGTAGAATAAGCGCACGAAAGGGTGGATTCTAGCAGCATTGGAAGAGAACGAGCTGCCACCAAAGTAAAAGTATGTTAAATCGCTGATTCTCAAAGCATGGCAGCAACCTAATAAAATCGAGAAATTCTACGATTATTTCAATATATACGTTTAGACTAACTGCTCATCTACTGTGCTGACTCTCAAAGCACTCCTCCTGTTAGATGAATATATCAAAAAAGGACCACCAGCAGCAGTAGGAGTTTCAAAGAAGTCAGATGGAAGATTCGCTGCATAAAATGCTAATTAATAGCAATAACAGCAGCAGTAGTTGACTGTAGTCCCTTCCGCTTCGAGCGTTTTAGAGAAGATTCTTGCAGCATGGGAGAAAATCGATCTCAAAGACAAATAGCGTTCCGGTTATGCAGCGCAGTTAATCTAAGTCTTGAGTGCTACGTTACTCAAGAAACTCGAGCTGTGTAGTGAATATGCGTGCTTGCTCGAAGCGAATTTCTCCTTGAAGCCGTTCTTCGAGAGCGTTGAGAAATCTTATTCGAAACTCAACAGCTGCTACAAGCCACTCAGTGGGAAGCTCTTGGAGGATCTGCTCGCGTACTTTGCGTAGCTGATAACGCTTTCCCATTAGATTCTCGCGAATAATTTTCTTCTGAATATTCAAATGGCGCTGATGTTTTAACTTTCCGATGAACTCTACTGCTTCATTTCTACGTTCACTCACTTGCACTCAGCTTTTCTTATGTCTTCTAACTACTTAGACAGCCACATTGACAAAGCGTAATTGAAGCTCAAACTGGATTATATCAGTTCGTCATTTGAAGTCAACTTCAATGCTGCGAGGAATTATTTTAAGAAAGCCTAAAATGCTGTAGAGCACTTAGGTACATCAAAGAAGAGCTGCTTCATTCCGTAAATTGATCCTACTATCATAGATTACATTAGGACCATACCAAGACTGCAAGTGCAAGAAACAAATGCTCAAAATTAATTCTATGTACAAGATTATCTCAACAGCAATACATGCATTTGCGGGTTGAGACTACCGATTTCATATGGAACATCGATTGGAGTGAATCAATCAGCTGTCTCGAGTAATAGCAATAGCAACGCAGGTGAATTAAACTTGATAATTGATCCTGACTGCAAAGACGACGACGAAGCATACTAACAATCTAATTTGAATAAAGATTAAAATAAGAACGCAAATATATAAAATTCTAGGACTTTTCAATAATTGCCTCATTCAACTAAAGCTGTTCTCTAGAATGCTCCTCAATAGCAACTTGGTGGTTTATTTCATGGTAAGAAAGTTCATTCAGTTGAGAAGACTAGAAATTAAGAAAAATTGAACTAACATTAACTCAAGAATATGAAAGCTGCGAAGAATAATCTCAGAAATGGTTAGGATGACAGCTAGGAAGATAGCGATGACAATGACTGTGATGCTTAACTTGTGAATGAGAATAACAATAATTACAATGATATTCTCGATGAGAATGATGAATTACAGAATTTTCCAATAGATTCAGAGCATAAATTGATGGGCAACGTAGCCTAAGAAAGGTAGGATAATACAAATAGCAATAATAGCAATGCTAGAGTTAATGCTGCAGAGAATATCCCTAAGAATCTCGAGAAATGCAAGGACTTTGAGTTCATAGATTTCAATGAAAAACAACATAATTAAATAGATAAAAAACACAAAATCAACAATAACTAAATTGCTACAATAGCAAACAATAACAACACTGTTGACCCTGCTGTATCAAAGTAGCTTTCAGATAATAAGAGCAGTAGCAGCAAAAGTAAAAACAGTAATTTCACTGGGTTTACATTCTAATTTGCTGAATAGCAGCCAAATTAACCTCGTGGTTAAATCATTTATGATAAAAAGAAACCATTAAGCAACTTATTCCCTTAAAATCATCAGACAGTTGGGTTAGATGATAAGAAGAAAGTAAGAGATAATAATATTTAATAGAGCAAGAACAAGGAATAAGATGATAATGGAGATTAAGATGATTTCAATTTTGTTATCAAAAACAACAACAACAACAATAATGGTGGATACGTTGATCACGCTGAAGAGTTCGATGTTATGTAAATTGATGAGAATAATCCAACATTTTAATGTACACAAGATCAAGGGATGATCAAGGAATAGGATTTTAGCTAAGCAGCATAGAATGATCAAGAACTCCCGCATGCTAGTGTGACTTCTTCGAATTACTCGTCCAACAGTGAACATTTCATAGAACTCAAGAACTTCATTATCAACAGAGTCAAGCATGGTAAAAACAAGAGAGATTCATGATGGGGTTTTATTTGGATTGTTGTTTAATCTGAATTTGTTTTATTAACCATTCTCAGATCCAAATGAGTTGATCATTGACTTTAAATCTCTGACTATTGGGAAGAAGATAGGCTCTGGCCATTCAGGGAAAGTGTTTTAGGGTGTGTTGAATAATGTGGAAGTAGCTATTAAGGAAATGGAAGTGAACTAGCTGAATGAGCGCAATCAAAAGGAGTTCTAGCGAGAGATAGAAACCCTCGTGAAGATCTCCCCGCAGATCAATTTAGTGTCATTAATCGGGGTAGCCTAAAAAAAGGATAACTTCTATGTCATTACGGAACTGTGCACTGGCGGGACGATGTTCGAATTGCTCCACAAAAAACAAGCGACGATTCCGCTGCCATGGATGCATCGATTACATATGGCTAAGCACATCGCAACTGGGATGATATATCTGCATTCATTGTCGCCACCAGTTATCCACAGAGATCTTAAGTCACTCAAGTAGAATAAGAGCAGCAGAAGATTAAAAAAGCTATTCTGTTTCCTTTCAATTCCTCTAATGTTTCTTGTGATTTGATTAGTTTACTTCTTGACATCGCATACAGAGAAGATTCCTTCGATTACAATGTGAAAATAGCTGATTTCGGTCTTGCCAGAACGGAATCAAAGGGAGAAATGACATAAGTCCTTGGGACATTCGTAAGCATAACAAACATAAACTCTATTTGGCATTCATTTTCTGATGTGTTCTTGCTTTCTTTCTCTCCCAGCATTGGATGGCTCCTGAAGTATTTCAAAACAAGTAGTACACAACGAAAGCAGATGTGTATTCCTATGGGATAGTCCTCTGGGAGGTGATCAACAGGAAGACACCTTACAGCAAGCTGAGCACAGTTGAAATCATGAAAAGTGTCTGCGAAGGAAAACGACCTGAAATTAATGCCATCCCTGAAGAATGTCCACCGCTGCTCGTAGATCTCATGAAAGATTGCTGGCAATAAGACTAGCTTCTTCGACCACCGTTTACAGTGATTCTACAGAGGTTAGAAGCGATTGAAGTAGATTTAAAGAGAAGGAATAATCCTAGAAATCAGCAGACTGTAACTTCTGGGAGAGTATTGAATTAAAAGGATACAGTGTTCCTCGAGAAAAGCAGTAATAACAACAGGAATATAAATCTCATGAGTAACAGTAATAGCTATCTTAGAGACATCTCTAGCTTAGAAGCAATTTGAATGAATAGTATTCAAAAAAGAAAACAACTACAACAACAACAAAAACAACATAAATAATAATTATTAAACTCCAAATGCATGGTCTCTTCAACGCAGACTCAAACCTAAAGAAAGTGATATCCTCTCGCAACGAAACTCGCAGCAATCAAAGCCTTCGTTTGTAGCCTTAGCAACAGCAATAATACTAACAATAATAAGCAATATTTTCATGAAATCATCTCCTCCCTCTTATTTAAATATATTTGTCCCTCAAACTACCCCCTTTCTATAAATCATTAACTGAACAATACAGATAGCATAAAGAACAACTTACCCTATGTCTATTCATGTGTATTTTTCTTTAGTTGAATTAATCTTTCTTATTATTATTACTTTTAACCTGAATATTTTCCTTAGTGTTCTAGTTTAGTTTTAGAGGGTTTAAAAGAGAATACAACCAGCCATCTTGTGTGTTAAGAGATAACATTAACTCTTGCATTAGGTATGTTCTCAGCTAAAGGACTAAATTGTTTGATTTATTGCAGTTTATCTCCTCTGTTCTTTCGATGAAATATTCTCCTTAATTTCGATCAAGAATCTATGTTGGTTTCATTTAATTTCTTTGCTCTTCCACATGCACAGTGCTTTTTTAGATATTCTGAGCATTCATTCATTCTTTTGAAGTTACTTTCCTGAGTTAGCCAGCAATAATATATTTTTCTCCATTGTCTGTTTTGTTGTAAAATCAAACAATCATTATACATCTCCCTTCCCTTTCACCCTCTTGGTAATTCCGTTCAAATTCCCTAGTTCCCCTAAAACTTCCTTACCTCCTTCCAATCAGTCATAGATTAATCCGAAGGCATATTAATATTGTCAACTAGCAGCTAGCCTATGTGTTTCTGTGAAGGCCCTTGCTCCCCAACAGCCTTGAAGATGAAGGGATGTTTCACATTCGAAATGAAATCCACGTAGTTATTTAGTTATTTCCTTCAAAAACAAAAACAATTGTAGGTACAAATAGGATCGAAGTCAACTGAAGAAGAAGAAGAGATGAGAGAATTAAGGGTTACTTGTAATCGGTGTATGCTTTTATGTCTTGTATAGTATCGTTGCGTTCGAATGATAGTAAAGGGACTTATGGAATTTAGCGGGGAAGCTGTCGAGCTTGAGATGAATGTTCCACTCGAGCTGTGCTGCTACCAGGGTAAGACAACAGCTGTTTTTACTATTAATTGCATGATGGAGGTGCTGGGCATTATTTAGACTCCTATTATTCTACGGATTGCTTCAAATAGAGAATCTCATTCTTTATCTATTGTTTTAACTCCACTACTCCTGGCTAAACTTATTATTATTGTTCTGATTCCTTCTGTTATTTCTTAGTTTATTACTGTTACTATGTTGATTCCACTTGCTGTGGCTAACGTTGTTGCCCTTAAGACGCCACCGCCAATAGCTATTATTACTACTTCTACACAACCATCTCCAGCTACACTTGCTGTTATTCCAATCTATTTTGTATCTGTGCTTCTTTTGGTGATTAGAACAACTAATGCTAGGAATTTTATCTGTCCCTCGCTGAAGACAGCGGAATACTCGCAGTTTAACTTGCAGAATGCGAGATAGCAGTTTAATTGATCGTTGTTTTGTTGGTGAGATTCAATTAAAGCTGCTTCTTGAGGTTCTATATCAGCGATTAGTTCTGTGAACCACTTATGTTGCTATTCTTGTTGCTACTGTCTTTGTCTTTGTGCTTATGCGTGCTCTTGCAGTGCGTCACTTGAAGACTTGCTAAGTTTGCGATAGCCGACATAGGAGTAGCCGCAACACAAGTTGTTCCTTGAGATTCTTCAGGTAAAATGAATCGTTGATGCTAAGGAGGTAGCAGGAAGGAAGTTGTTGTTGGCTTTGCTGGAGGGATTGGGAGTATTTGGGGATTAACTGAAATACCTGTTATTGTTGTAGTTGTAGCTGCTGTAGTTGCTGGTTGATGTGTGGTAGTGAATTGATACTTCAATAGACTGCTCAGCTTCCAAGAAGATACATTCTATTATGAGCTGTGAGTGTTATTATTATTAGTATTATTGTTGCTATTACTCTTACCATTCGTGCTGCTAGCGATTTACTTAGTATTGCTATCATAACCTACGGAGAATTACCAGCTAGCATTGCTCTAATTAGGTTACTTTGCTATTTTCGTAGATATTGTAGCAGTAGTAGTAGTAGTCATAGTCATATTATTTGTGATATGACTTCCAGGTGCTTATCCTACTGCTGTAGTGGACATAATACCTTTATTGATCTATTTCTTCTGTGTGTTCATCTCTTATTTGAGTATCTTCTCATGCATCTACTGACCCTCTTCATTATTCTCGTTAATTCTATCTTACATCTACCTGCAATAATCATTAAGTTATTCTATCTAAAAACAAATGTTGTATCGAAGTAGTATTCTTTCACTTACTTCACAGGAGAAACGCCCTCATCTTGCATAGCATTGCTGCAATGTGAAAGCCTATTCGATATGCTCTGCCTCTCCAGCACAGTCAGATCTTCCATGAGTTTCTAATGATTGTTCAATAAAGATGCACCAATATCATTGTTATTAGTATTCTAATTATTAAGCTTGCTTTTATTGTTGTTGTTGTTGTTATTGTTGTTGTCTGCAATACTTTGAAGCAATTTAAGAGCTTAACTGTTGTTGCTGTAGTCAATAGACAGTTTAGTTGTTTTCTTCGAAGAATCGATAGCTTATGATTCCTTTGACTTGGAGGGATTCAAAGTCATAAATTTATGATAGTTATTATTGTTGTTGTTACTGCTAGTAGCTAAAGTTGCTTTAGCACCCTGAAACTCCATAGTATTTTTTAGCAGACTCTGATATTCTTATTATTGCTATTATTGCAGGTCAGCTGTTTGATAGTGCATAAGTAAAAGCTGTGATGATGATGAATGTGACTGATTGCAATTATTGATGTGTTTCACAGCAGCGGGCATTGAGGCACAGTTAGTTTCTGCTGGGAGCATGTGTGGATTGGATACGATCAATTATTGCTTATTGCTATTTCGATTGGTTAATTCAGAATATGGAGGAACAGCTATCTTGCTGAGTCCTGGCGTATTTATCCCTTTTGGGATGGTCTATCTGCTACATTAAACTGATGATCTTACTGCTCCTGCTGTTGTTGAGGTAGTTGTTGTATTATTATTCTTCTTGTTGTTGTTCATCGCAGTCTTAGTGACTAAGCTTGTCTTCCCATTAGGATTGTTGATCGTAGTGATATTATTATAGTTATTCTTGTTATTCTCATGATTGAAGTTACCGCTACTTTTATTATTTAGATTTGTACTTTTCGTTGTCTTTTTAATCAACATAGAGGAGATATTACTGCTGTTATTGTTATAGTTATTGCTAGAGTTGTAGCTCTTATTATTAGCAGTTCTTCCTGTATGCTGCTACGATGACGCTGCTGATTGTGAGTATGTTGCTAGCATCTGCTCGATAGAACGCTATGAAGATAAGATCGTATTACTAATTGTATTCGTTTGATTATCTGAATCGCGCTATCGATGCTTGAATGCTGCTTTCTATTGCTGCTACTGTTGTTATTTCTGCTATTCTTGGCAAAGCAGCTTCCAAAGCTATTCATGATGTTATTGAGATTAGCATTCGAAAGCACTAGCAATCTTGTTGCTATTGCTTCGTTAATCTTTCTATTGATCATCATTAACTGATGTAGATTTACTCTAAATAGATAGCTCTTGTTACAATTCTTACTGCGATTGCGAGGATTGCTAGTGATTCAGTAATTCTTCGAGATCTTAATACAATCTACCATCTTCTTCTTATTCTCCTATCTTTCCTTCTTATCTGGGTGTCTTAACTTGTCCATTCTCTCCATGAACATATGTCCCAGGGTCTTCCCAGTATTGCATCCTGTACTTTCCAATTATACCAAGCAATCAACCTTTTTATGAAATCAGTCAGTAAGTCTATCAACAGACCCTAAAACAAATGAGGTACAGTTCTCTCTCTCTCTGTTATTTCGCGTAGATCCTCTCACAAAAGGTAATTCCCACAGTCTTTCAAAAGGGAGATTACCACTGCTTTTTTGGATTAATAAACTATGAATAAACTCTTTTCTTACAATTCTTCAAAGGAAGGGCAAAGAGAAATTTATTATTCTTATCATTATTTCTATTGATTTTTTTAGTTTTTTTTTACTGAAAATAGAACAGGAAAGCTAAGATATATTTAGTGTTCCAGATCACTTCAAGAATATGTGTTATTGTTGTTTTTTTTGCAATCAAACACTTAAACTCTTCAGAATCCTTCTAATCAAAATCAGACATCCCCCCCATTGCCCTTCCATCTTTTTTTCATTCATTTTTAACATTTTTGGCTAACTATTTTTAATACTATTACTTCCCTAAAATATTATCCCCTCAATAATATATCTGTTTCTGTGTATTTTTGTAACATTATTCGGTTTTGATAAGATCCAGCAAGCTTATGATGACTAATTGTTTCGGACTCTTTTGCAGTACAAGTCAAAACGAATCATCAGAGAGATATTTTCTTAATATTACTACTATTTATCTACAATAAGGAAATGGAAAAACAATATTAACAAGAAAATACAAAAATGAATGAATTTATTGCATCCTGCTGGTCATTATGCAGGAAATCTCAAAAACAAAGTGGTAAAGAAGAATGGATAATTCAAAAAAGAAAAAGAAAATCAAAGAGCTGCTTGCATACATTCAAGAATTTAAATGATGGCGTTGCTATTGCTATTGCTGATGATGCTTTTAATTCTTTTATTGCTCCTTCTGAGATTGCTAAACAGCCAAAGAAAGCTATGGAGTTGATTTATTTACAGCTGATTATGGTTTTAGTTAATTACGCATGACAAAACTTGAAGGAGAAACTTCATTTGTTTCACTGTTATTCGTGAAGAAAGCAGGTAATGTCTAGCGAAGTTGTTCTATTTTTAAGCAATTACTTGCAGAGGTATTATTATTGTATGTTATGGTCTATTATTGCTGCTCAGATAAACTTTTAATGAACAACGGAGACATTAGGCTTTAGAACTAATCAAATGGATTATCCTTGGCTGGAAGCAAACATTATTGACTGTCAGCTTATGGTGATTCATTCTCACTCATGTCTCTAATTAACACATTCCAACAAAAAAGAGTTAAAGCTTGATATTTTAGATTTGCTAACAGCTAGCAAACATGTATGTGTGTAGCTTACGTGAAGATATGTGTGGATGATTCTTGCTTGACTTACAACGAAGAACTGTTGGCAGCAATGAGTTTACGGATGGCTGAGATATGGTCGTTGTTAAGCTTCGTTTGATCTTCGATGACTCTGATCTGCTAAAAAATAAAAAAAAGAAAGATAGCATTGAGAGAATGTCTAATTCCTCAGCAAAATGAGTAGTGGTGGTTTACTTTCTTGTCTGACTGCTTTTCTTCGAGTAAATTCTTGATCTTATGGATGAGAAATGAGTTTGTCTCTTCAAGTTTATGCATCCGTTCATGTAGCTCGAATACTATCGACTCCAGCTGGCATATCTTCGTCTGATCTTGCTCACTCCTACTACTGTTGCTAGCACATATTATTCTGTTGTTGTTGTTATGCTGTGCATTCATGTCATTGTTGATATGCACGATGCTTTTGCTGTTGCTAACTGTTGCATTAAAAGTCTTTTGCTATTGCTGCTATCCTAGTTATCCAGTACTTTAACTCGATTTATTGAATTTATTGTTTAAAACTAATCCAGCTGTGCTAGTAGATTCATTGAGATTACTTTGTATCTGCAGCTGCTAATGCTGTGTGTGAACCTGCGGAGAATGTTAAAATAGATATGGCTATTGCTGTTGTTACTGTTATTGTTATCCTTAGATGGTTGATGAATTAGCAGCTGAAGTCTTTCGTTTATGTAACGTTGTATTGCCGCCTTATGTTGGCTAGAGTATTTATGAGGAGTGCAACTGCTGTGAGTGCAGCTACTGCGAGGAAACAGAATGCATATGAGTTTATTGATGCTGCTGTTATTGTGTGACAGACAACGAAGAATTAGATAGTTGCTAGATCTAACTCACACTAGTGTAAGAGCGAGTCAGAGCAGTTTATTATGCAGGAGAAGTTATTGTTGTCTTAGTTTGCTAGGTAGTTTGCTGTTTTTTGAGAGTCTTCCCATTCACATAAGCAATCTGTCCAGCTTAGAAAAACTTGTTGTTATTGTTGTTGTTACTGATGGTAGTACTCTCCCCGTCTGCTGGGCGGTTCTTAATCCCTGAAGAGTTAGTCTTCCCGTAGCCAAGAGGTACAGTTGCGGCATTCGAATTATTGCTGTCTTTTACAATGCTATTCGATGATTGCTGAGTTGATTATTGCTATTTCAGCTTATCAAACTTCTGAACTTATAGCCATTATGCTTAGATAGCTTTCATACTTTAATCTAAGTCTTTGTCACTCAACGAAGAATTCTTCTTGTGACGAGATACATGCTGCTGTTACTGCTGAGTCTGCACAGCTGAAGAGCAAGTAGAGTTTGAAGATGTTTACTGCACAACAACAGCTGCGATGTTTTACTGTTATCTCGGCGATTGCTTTGAAGGTGAGGAAGAAACTAACTACTATTGTTGAATAACTTACTACTAAGGTAATTGCTTTACTAGCAAAGTCTACTCTTATTTCTTGGCTGAAGAGAAGAACTTCTTATCGGAGGCAGCATTTGCTAACCCAAACGAACTGGTCACCTTGGGTGTTGTACTCGTGAGTGAAGCTATCTACGTCTCGCCTGATGAATAATGATCTCTAGCTGAGGAGACTTTGAACTCTTTGTCTTCATGAGTATGAGTGGCTTGATTTCCAACTTGCTGTAATTGCTATGATTACCCTGGTGTGCTCGTCCCTGCTGTAGTTGGTCCCAAGGAATCTAAAATAAACAGTAAATTATTTTATAATATAAGCATTTATTGAACTCTAATTTGGTTGTTGTTGTTACTGAAAAAAAGTTGTGGAGTATTGGCTGTCTATCTATGGAAGAATTGCAAAGAGGGGTGCGAAGAACTTGGGGATATGCCTAACTGCTGAGAGGGACTGCTTGGATTGTTGTTGATGGTGGGGTTGCTGGTGAGACTATTTGAGTGGGAGTGGAAATGAGTAGATTGTTTCTTTGCTTCCTCTGGGTTGCTCATGTTCCTTGTTGAGCTAGGATGGGATACTAGCATAGCATAATCTCCACTGGTACCATCGTTCTACTCGGGGATAGGTTGTAACCCGACAGGACTGTGCATAAGCTGTCCACTGTTGTTGAAGAAGGAAGAATTAGAAGAAGGAGAAGAAGAAGTATTTGGTAGATGGAAGGGAGAAACCATCCCGTAAGCTTAAGGGGAGGAAGAAGATGATAAAGAAGACTATTGTTGCTATTGCTGTAGTTAAATCTATTACTACTACTGTTGGGTATCATTGTATTTAGCTTACTCCAATTACTGTGCTGCTAGTTGCATTTGTGAAGACGGATACAACCTGTGGATCTTCTTACCGAAATTAAACCCCGAATTCTACGATTAGAACTTCATAAAATCTTGCTCAATCGGCTCAACGATTTATTACTGTATTCGTTCACTTTATTGCTGTTTCGCTTGCATTAGCTGGATCATCTATTGAAGACTATCAGCAGGAGATACCTAAGATGATTAAGCGACTTATTAAGGCTACTGATACTGCAATTATTGCTAAATCTGCAGCTGCTATTAAAGTTAAGGTTGAGAAGATTGCAGCTACTATTATTACTGCAATTGATTGAGCTGCAAGAGCTAACATTATTACTACTACTGTTATTGCACTGACACATTTATATTCCCCTGATTCAGCTGCAGCATTTGCTACTATTATTACTGATACATAGACGTAGGTGAGAGATTGCTCTATTACAATCCGTTGTTGTTCAGTTAGCATTGTTACTGCTGATTTGGTATAAAAATACTATTATTCTCAACTGCATTTCCAGTTACATTTTGTATTTGATTTTTGCCATAAGCAGTAGTTGTGTTACTACTTGTACTACTACTACAATTCTTGAACTCAAACTGTGACTACGTTCGACGGTGCATAGCCCTTCGATTATGGTTAGCTTCGATCTTAGCAAGATGATTCGAATTCGAAGCACCAGCAGCAGAAGAGCAAGCCTATTATTAAGATTATTGTTGTTGTTGTTGTTGCACTGCATTTTACAAGATCGATGCAGAAGCAGGTGAGTTGCCTTACAAGCTAGTCATCTTGAGAAATGCACCAATACTAATATTTCTAAACTACCAATCGAAGAAATCTTTGTGCTTTTGTTTGGTTTGCGTTAATAGTAGTTGTAGTGGCTTAACTCTGACGATCTGATCTTCTTTTTTCTGTGTGCTAGTTCCTATTGATTTCTTGTTTATTTTTCTTCCCCGGATAATTCGTTTATTATTTCTCTATCCCCTTTTTTTTTTTCCTTTCAGCTCACCTTTCTTATTTTTAGCAAACTAACATAAAACACATACACACACACATAACGCAGATTTTATATTGAAGCACCCACCCACACATATGCTTTCACGCTTTGTTTGAGATAGGTTCAGGTTTTAAATGATGATTTTCTTACTTCTCTTTCTGTTTTCCTTCTTCTTTGTCTTTCATAGATTCCTACTGTAGTAAATTCACTTGTTTTTGAATAAATCATTAGTCTTTTATCCCCTAGATTAATCTATTCTCTGCTAATCTATTCCAAATACCTAATTGTTTCTCTCTTTAAAATCAATCTCTCCATATTCTTCTTTATTTTCGTTTCATTTGATGGAGCTATCTACAATCAATTTGTCATAAATTTTCAACAATCCTACACAATTGACTTCTAAAAGTACTTTCTTTTTTAGTAATTAGGCAATCTTTCAGCAAAAAATACAAAAAATATATTCAATTAATTGCTGATAATTGCAGATTAGTTTTTTTATTTTTCTAATGATTTCCTTCACACAATCAAAAAATTAACTTGAATGGTGCTCTTTTCGCATAAATAATACACAAACTAACTGAAGCTTTTTTAATTAATTGTATTCCTTATTAATTCTTAAATTACTGATGTTTTGTTATGCAAATTAACTTATTTTAATTGACAATTCTCCCCCCCCCCCCCTCCTCCCCCACACAACTTCATTTTCTCATCATCACTTGCTGTTTGCTTCTAATTTTTCTAATTAATTGCTAACATTTATTCTAGTATACTGCTTCTAGCTCTAACTTACAGTGAAATCCCTGCTCACTGAAGATTCTTACTTCTCCCCTCCTTTCAAATAGTATTTGAATCAAAAACAAAAGCTAGAATTTATTTTGAATATCTAGTGAAAAGATCCAGCAGTCATAATAATACAGGTGGGGGGAGAGGGGGAGAGAGAGAGGGTAATTTAAACAAATAAACTGAAAACATTCTGAATACAAATAAAAGGATTTTCTTTTTTTAATTATAACATAATCTAAAATCATAAGTTGATTTTTCTTACTTGGGTTTGAGACACGAACTTATTATTAAGAAGTTGTAATTACATTCTAACAGTGCTGCCTGCTACTGATATTTTGTATTGGCTATGTTGAAAACCTGTTAAACAGTAGAAGATGAAGGAAATGTGTGTATTGTTGTCAAATACATTGCAGTCAATAGAAAGAAACTGGGATAATGTCTCAACAGATCAAATCGTGGGTGCAGTACCTTTGAAAGATCGATTGTCTTTGATAATATGTTACCAACTAAACTAAAAATTTAATATCTTAGTCAAAGTTGCTTTGAAATTACTTAAATAAACATGATTAACCCAGTATGTTTTTGTTTCTGTTCTCTTTCCTTCAGCCACATTTTCTTCTCATCGATTCTTTTCTTTTGCCATTACAAACCCTCCAAAGATAGATATTTAAACTCCATTATTCTTTGATTTTTTGAAGTTAAGGAGTCATTATGTTTCTTCCAATCAATGTTCTTTGGTTTTACATGTAATAAAAAGAAATTAGATCCTAAATAACCCTAAATTTTAGATGGAAATTCTTTATCAGTACGAATCTCTTACTTTCTCAAGATAAGAGAAAAGTAGAGGTATCCTCCAGTAAAAAAAAGAGGATTCAATAATAAATTATAATTCTTGATTGTCATTACTGACCAAAAACAATATCAGAGCCAAGCAGCTATCTGACAACCTAGCACTCTGATATTTTTGAATCTAACTCAAGCAACAGCTCAAGAAAGAAGCAAAACTAGCCTTGCTAAACTAAGAATACTTCACAATTTAATAGAACTTCTTTATTTTAGATTCAACCGTATTAAGAGTTGCAAACCACGACAATAATTAATCGAGAACTAAATGCCTTGTGAGTTAAATTGCAAAAATAAATCCGAAAAGTATTGGCATAATATGATAAGACATTAATTTATTAATAATTTTCTTCTTTTCATTATTTGAGGAAGGGAACAATTAGTTTATTATTATAGATGAAATTCTTTGTTGCCTAATAAACTGGGATTCGTGATATATCAATGAACTAATAAACTTCCAATAAAGCAAGTATCAAGATGCTAATCAAAGAGAACTCTGCTTTTCTAGGTTTTAAATTGTAGTTTGGTGATGAAATTCAACCAAAAACTAATAATATTTCAAGCTATCTTATGTACAGCAATTCCTATCGATTTCTGTTCTTTATTCATCCAGTACTAAATATCTTTTTAAGAATAGAATACGATCAAGCAATTCAGAAATCATTTAAACATAAAATAAAAATCAAATAATCCTACGAAAAGAGAATTAAAAAGTCAACTTTAAATCTTCCCAAACCTGAATCTATGAGAGTTCTTACCCACTTCTGTCTAGTCATGCTGCTTTTGCTCTGCTCGCCTGCAGTTGTTCTTGTCTTTGGAAATAAATATACACCTGTCAGCCTTTAGAGATGGATACAATGTACAGAAGGGCATTTGAAATCGTACACTTCTTCTGATAGCAATGATAAAATGAGAGTAGAGAAATTCGTAGCCTTAACTTCTCCCAGTAGGCCGGTAGAGGTGAATAAAATCTGCTAATCATTTGTAAATTTAATCAAAGTGGTTAGGACTGTTAGCTCTAGGAACTAAAATTTCCCTGCGAACTATAATAAATGGCTTGAAAAATGTTTCCTGAATCCATAACAAGTTAGTTTGATGAAAAAAATTAAAAGCTTTTACTTTTACTACTATTATCCGATCTTCTTCTTATGCACTGAGTTAGATTACCTTGCTAATAATGATGAAATAAAAACCTTTTACCAAAATCTTTTAAAGTAAAAAGAAAGTTAGCTTTGAAAGTCAGTAATGAGAATTGAGACTGGCTAGAGAAAGACGATACAAAATTATCTTATTTTTTTTTAGGAGGGGTCATTAGATTGCCGCCAAGGTTAATAAGACAATATTATATTCCACAGCATGTTCTTTCTTTGTATATGTGTATGACCATCCCCATTCTAAGATTAAGAGGGTATTAGAGTGATAGTCATAACAGAATAAAAATCTAATTTTTTATTTTAAGTATTCTACATAAGATTCAAATTAATTGTGATATCGAATTTTAGTTTCTGAAATATGATATTTTATGAATAATATTCTTCATTTATTTTTTAACTTTTTGAAATTATCTGGGAATTTCTCAATTAAATGAAGTTGCTTGTCAAAAGAATAGTTTTGGATTTTCACTTGAAATGAAAAAGATATTTGACACATAAAATTAAAGAGCCTAAAGACCAAGATGGCGACCATTTGAGTTGAATTCAGTTTTCTTGATTCAAGGACTGATTGTGAAAATCATTCAATGCCATGAAATTCCTTTGGAAGAAAGCAAACTTTTGATTTAGGAAAGTTTAGCAACCCCCCATGCACTCATCAATGTGAAATCACCTCTAGTCATCTAAACCTCCAACACCCTGCTGAAATTAAACTACAAGGTAAAAGAAAGAAAAGGGCTAACAAAGCTGAGAAGAAGGAGGCAGTAGAAGGGGATGAGTAGATTGAAGTCTTTAAAAAAAACTCTGCTTGTATTTAATAAAGATTTTCCCGAGACTAAGTAAAATTGAATATTTCCTAAAATTATTAAAAATAATAATACAGGTGAGGGGAGAGGGGGAGAGAGAGGGTAATTTAAACAAATAAACTGAAAACATTCTGAATACAAATAAAAGGATTTTCTTTTTTTAATCATAACATAATCTAAAATCATAAGTTGAATTTTTCTCACTTGGGTTTGAGAGAAGAACGGTTTTATTAGGAAGTTACAATAACGTTTTAACAGTGCTGCTACTGATATTTTGCATTGGCTATGGTGATAACCTGTTAAACAGTAGCAGATGAAGTAAATGTATGTATTATTGTCGAATACATTGTAGTCAATAGAAAGAAGCTGGGCTAATGTCTCAATAGATCAAATAATGGGTGAAGAACCTTTGAAAGAGGTTTTGTCTTTGATAATTTGTTATTCTTCTGAGATGTTTTGATCATATTTATTTAACCCATCATGCTTTGATTTTTTGGAGTTAAGGAGTCATTATGTTTCTTCCAATCAAAGCTGTTCTTTGGTTTTACATGAAATAAAAAGAAATTAGATCCCAAATAATCTTAAATTCCAGATGAAAATTCGTTATCAGTACGAATCTCTATCTTTCTCACGACAGTAGAACAGAGAGAAGTAGTGTTATCCCTCCAGTAAAACAGAGAAAAAATTGATAAATTATTATTCTTGATTGTCATTGCTGACCAAAAAAGTTTTCAGAGTCAAAACAGCTATCTGACAACTTAACACTCTGATATTCTTGAATCTAACTCAAGCAACAGCTCAAGAAAGAAGCAAAATCAGCCTTACTAAACCTAAGAATACTCGAAAATACTAAGGAGGAGGAAGGGAATCCTCTTTGTTCTGTTTTTTAAACAAATCAACAACATATTAAAAGAATGATTTCTCTAAACAATAAAAATAAGAATTTAACCCAAAAGCAATTTAATAGAACTTTTTGATTTTGGATTCAACTTATTAAGAGTTGCAAACCAAGACAATAATTCATCGAGGACTCAATGCCTTTTTAGCTAAATTACAAAAATAAGCCTAGCCAAGCATGGATATAATACGATAAGACTCTAATTAAAAATTATCTTCTTTTTATTATTTGAGGAAGCGACAAATTAGCCGAGAATAAGATGAAATTCTTTGTTTTCTAATCTATTGGGATTGGTATATATCAATGGACTGATGGACTCCTTAAAAGCACGTATCAAGATAAATAACCAAAGAGTACTCTGCTTTTCAAGGTTAAAATTGTAGTTTGGTGATGAAACTCAACCAAAAACTTAATATATCAAGCTAAATTTCTCTTATGTACAGTAGTCTTTATCGATTTCTGTTCTTTATTCATCCAGTACTAAATATCTTTCAAGAATAGAATAGAAAAGAGTATAGCTTGCACAAAATTTGTTAAAAAGTTTAAGTGTCTGTCTTTTCTAAAGAAGAGTCAATATAATTTTTTCCAATCAAACAATCCATCGAATATGAAATGCTTTGATAGCTAAATTACAAATTTTAACCCATCAAGCAATTGCATAATATGATAAGATACTAATTAATAATCAGAGGAAGGGTTATTTTAGCTCATTAGAAAATGAGATTCCTTTTCTGATCGACTGGGATTTGTGGAATTTTAATGGAAAGATAAACTCTTTACAAAGCACGCATCAAAACGATAACCGCAAGAGTGCTCTGCTTTTTAAGATTTCAAATTGTAGTTTGGTGATGAAAACTAACCAAAAACATCATATTTCAAACTATTTCTTTTATGGACAGTAGTCCTTATCGAGTTCTTTTTTCTTTATTCATTCAGTACTGAAGATCTTCAAGAAAAAAATAAAATAGAGTCTTGCTTGCCCAAAAATTAGTTAATTTTCTTTTCTAAAGAAAAGTTTAAAAACTGTCTCTAGATCAAGCAATTCAGAATTAATTTAAATTAATAAGAACAATTTCAACAAAAATATTTCTACAAAAAGAGAATAAAAATCAACTTTAAATCTTCTCAAAACCTGACCTGAATCTATGAGAGTTCTTAACCACTTAATCAATCTAGTCTTGCTGCTTTCGCTCGTCTCGGCCACATCTTTTTTTGGCTTCAGAAAAAATAAATAAGAATATGCCAATTATGATGATTGGAAAAGATGCTACTCAAAAGAATTGAAAAAGCTTCAATGCGACTATGTAGAAGAATTTAAGTATCCATTTTTCGAACTCATGGAAGCTACGTTTTATAATTCCTAAAATGTGATTAAACCCTGTAAATAATTTAATGCTTTTTTCTGATCAAAGCCTTAAAAGGTCTCTGTGAACAAGAATAATTGGTTTGAAAAATGTTTCAAGACTCCAGAGGTGGAAGCAATTGCAAAAAAAAGTGAATGCTTTTTTGAATAATTCTATAGAAAGCTCGCCATCGATTGTGCGTAAACCTTTTAAAATTATAAAAATTCAATTGAATTTATCATTCCAATCTTATGATTTCTTTATGAAAAGAGATAAAGCATAATTCAAATAAAACTATCCTCCTGAGCAGGAAGCCAATCAACAGCAGAACGATACAAGTTTTTTTAAGTATTTAGTTAAAATGTTCAAGAGAGATAAGTCTTCAGGCAGAAATAAGAATTGAGACTGGTTAGAAAAAGACAATACACAATCATCTTATTTTGTTGAGGGTTATTGAATTGGCGTCAAGGCTTATGAGAATAATTTTTTACATCAGCATGTTTTTTTTCTTTGTATTACAATTTCTATTTCATGTGCAATTACCATCCCCATTCTTAGAATAAGAGAGACATAGAGAGACAATCATTTAACAGAATAAAGATCTAATTGTTTACTTTAAGTATTCGAGAGAAGATTCCATTTAATTGCAATATTGAATTTTAGTTTTTTAAATATGAACTTTTATGAATAGTATTCTTCATTAAAGCATTGCTTTTTTCAATTATCTGTCAATTTCTCCTTTAAACTTTTAAAGACGATGAATTTCTAAAGAAAAATTATGAGTTTTCATTTTAAATGAAAAAGATATTCACCTATAAATTGTTAAGAGCTGAGAAATTAAGATGGTGATCCCGATCAATCTCTTGCTCTCTTAAGGTATTTGGATAGAGAAAATCGATGGTATCCCTCTTGTAAAAAAGACCATTTGAGTTGAATTGAGTTTTCTTGATTTAATGCTATGAAATTCTTTTCGAAGAAAGCAAGCTTTTAGAATTTCTAGATTGTCTTTCCCTTCTTTTGAGGAATAGATTATGGACTGATAAACTCTTTCCGAACATTATTCAAGGTAATGGAATCATTTGGTTTGTGTGTTGCAAAAGAATAATTGGCCTTTGTAAAGGACAAACTAGAAAAAAACAAAGAAAAATACACACCAAAGAATAACTATGGTCATATGCCCGAAAAGCTTTCTTTTCCTCTGATTGCACATCATTAATTTAAACTATGTACATTAATTATTAAAATAGAATAGAAGAACTTTTAAAATAAGAAGGTAAAGATACGAAATATTGATAATAATTGTTTAGTTTTACTGATAGAAAAATACCTTTTTGTTTTTGTTAGTAATCTCTAATAACTGTTAATCAATACTCATTGAAAATTAAATTGTTTGTGTTTCATTTTAAATTGATGATCCTTTGAGTATATAAAGAAGAAAAAAAAATCTAATTTACCTTCACTCTCTAATAAAAATGTATAGGATCAAAGTCAGGAACTTTTTTTTGTACAATCTGGATATTTCTCACAAAATCGCCGAAAACATTCCTTATCATCTGCATTCTCTCCAATTATGACATCCTTTCGGAAACCATTAAGCTAAAACTAATAATAGTTAAATGTCTTGTGGATGCTAGTTTCTGATCGAGAAATCAAATCCTGTAAGCTAAAACGAAAACAAAAAGATCTTTTTCAGATGACAAAATGGGATAATTTGACTAATATTGTGGAGAGAAGGTTGATAAATTAGGCTAAAAAAGAAAGTTTTTAATCGTGTTTATTATGTATGTTATTTGCTTTGAGCTCTGTGAAGTCAAAACACCAGACAAAACTACCTCATACACTCATCTAAAAACCCATTCTTTATGAGTCACAACGCAGAACCTTAGAAGCAGCGTAGTCTCTCTCACATCTGCATAAGTTCCTTATTCTCTGCGAGTATCACGAACACGCTCCTCGTTCCTTTTGATGTACTCAAAGTTAGAATGTAGAAGTAGTCGATGCTTAGCGGGAAAGGTCCTACCCCGATGATGTAGACTCTACGCAATATCATCCAGCGAGATGGATTTCGCACACTCTACAACGGCTACAGCTACTCGGTTATCATGAGCATCGGCTTCAACATGACGATGCTTGTCAGCTATGAAAGAATATCTCATTACATTGAAAACATTAGCAATAATTAAGCTTTCTACAAGCCAATGATCAGCTCAATAATCGCATCCGGCCTGGCGACATTCGTAACCTTCCCTCTCGAATACTGGCGGACAATACAAATGTCTATGGACGGGATTGCAAATAAAACAGGATTTGCTCTGGGAAATAAACTCTACTCTGCATTTCTTGTAGGTATCCAACGAAACATTGGATTCTATTTGCTGTTCTTTACCATCAATGAAAACTCCAGGAGTTCTCTCAAGAAACTCAAGTTTTTCGAGGAGCTTTAGAGTTCTTCGGAATTATCTTCTCCGACTCGTGATGTAATTTTTCATGCAAAGAGCTTCGCAATGAATTGGAGTGCAGGCATTGTAGCGTCGAGTCTATCGACAATCATAACTTAGCCGCTAGACGTTGTGAAAACGAGGAAATAGATTGATCTCAGCTATTAGAACCAAAGTACTGTGAAAATTTTACGAGACATCCTGCAGAACGAGGGATACAGTCATCTCTTCGTTGGATTACCTCCAAGGTTTATGAGACTAATGATCTATGGCAGCATGTTTTTTTCGTTGTATGAGAATTTCTACTTCATGTGTAATGACCATCTCTCATTCTGAGAATGATGACAGCGACAACGAAGACAAAGAGAAATATTAATGAACTTTTGTTTAGAAAATGTTCTCTATTTTAATATGGTATTTCTTAGGTTTTCTCTCTGTTGTGAGTCCATTCATATATTCAAAGGAGATCACCATTATTCAACAAATAATCCTTTTGATTTTGACTATGGAACGAAAGAATCTAAATCCTCCTAACAATATTCAAATTGAGGTCCTGTAATCAACACAATCACTAAATAGAAAAGTCAAGATGATATTTTGATAATATCCCTTCAGGAAAATCAAGTGTTTTTAGTTTTTTTTCTTCTTTGAAGATTTTTTCTATTTGTCCAGTAAGTAGAACCTGTCTGGCGTCGGATTGCTACTTATCTTGTTTTAATGAACATATTTTTAGAAACTTCAACAAGGACTAATAACTTCTTTTGAAAGTTATATTCAAGGGGAATAAGTTAAAGAAGGCATCCGACATTTTTAAGAATACAACATAGCAATGTTTGTTGCAAGGTATTACAACTTAAGAAGATATAATTTATCAACTCAATATATTCTTTGTGTTTTCCTATTTGGGAGATTTCAGTCTAATACTATGAATTATCCGTCCAGTGTAATTGAGCAGCAAATAAGAACCATAACCCCTCCCCCAGTTTATCTCGTTTGCTCGAAGTTAGTCACCAATGATAGAGATGCACGAGGGATCAGGATTTTTTTGGAACGGCAGTTTGATAAGATGGAACTTACGATTTGCATTTCAAATAATAAAAATGAGAAAAACATTTTCAAAACAGGCATGAAGATTGCTTGATGATTAAAGAATGCAAGAATGAATTTATTTTGGAGGGAAATAGCTCAGCTTATGCTTGATTTTTGAAAGTTTTTACGTGAATTCCCTTGGCGAATCAACAATTTGATTTGCAAACACAAAATGTGTATTGAAATCATTTTGTAATGCTAGCTTTGAAGGCTTTCTACTGAATAGGAAAGTGTTCTTGAATTAAGAGAATACTTTATGGTTTTTTACAAGAAGAGGTTGTTAAAATAATTGTGCTCATTTCTTCGATGAGACTTAGAATTTGGATTTGAAGAGAGAGAGAGAGACGGCATTTAATTCATATGAATTTTAGAATTCAGTCTCTTTTGTGAAATTAAATATAAGGCTATTATGTGTTGCTTGAAATTGCTGATAATTAGAAGGAATCCTCCTTGCAAACAGTTATTCCCTTTAGGAGATAAAAAGGTAGTAACTTATGGAGAGGAGAAATGTTTAAATTAATGATTATTTTTCAAAGAGCGATTACCAATTTGAGATTGTGGGATTGTTGTTTCTGCGATTCATTTAGCTTATATACCCTTGAGATTAGATAAACAGTTCTAAAACAGGAATAAAAAACTTGATATGTAAGAAGAAGAAACTACTTGTGATATTTTAATTTCCAATCACAAACACATTTAGAAAATAGATATTCTCTCCGATCAACACTCATGGATTAAGATCAACATGTTAATCACCCAAGAAAGAGGCCTTCCAAGCTGTATGAATACGAAGACAAACGAGCTAAAAAGGATACTTCCAAAGTAGCCTTCGGATAACTTCAGTAACTTTCAAGATCTACAACGGTCTTTAGATAGAATTTTCAGGAAGATTATTATTATATTTTCTCATAATAAACCTTCAGAAACCTTATGGCTATGGAAACGGCTGCTCGATTACTTATTTTTTCTTTAGCGAGCATTCTCAAATCTTTAATGTATTGATTTATTGAATTCCATGGCTGTTTACAGGTACGGCGAATACGAGGGTTCCAAAGCAAAGCTAACGATTAGGACGTTCTTCGGGAATCCTGAAACGGAGGTATTCTGCATGAGATTTGATTAAGAAGACAAATACGTTGCTGCGGGTAGCTCAGATGGCTCCTTGAAAATCTTCGACTTGCAGACAAGTAAGCGAGAAAGAAGAAATGAAAATGAAAATGAACAAGAATTGGAGCAGAACTAGATTGTTCTTGTTGATTATTTGTTTCGATAAATTGATGATAAATTCCTAATGCATTTATTTACAAACTAGACAAATTGGAGCATAATCTGTCGACTTACTCAGGAGCGAACCAAACACCGACAACTTCTCTGAGGTAGGTTCTTATTTAGTTAGGTTGGCAAGTAGCTGTGATTAACGCAGAAGGGAAATACTGCATATTGTGTGATTTGTGGAGTTATGGGTATTCATTAAAGATAATCGTATCTTTTTGTAGATGGAGACCATAGATTCTAAATAAGACTTCATAGGTCGTCGTATCGATTAACTCAGATGGAACCATCATACATTGGCATGCGCCATCAGGTAAAATATAATGAAAGGATCGATTTATTTGCTTTAATGTGAAAATAATCTTAGATTAACAATATTCATGTGTTTTTTCTCTCTCTCTCATTCTCTCTACAGGTAACTAAGTTCATCGTTTTATGGACCAGAAGTTTAATATTATGTGCCTTGACTACACTCCTGATGGCTCTAAGTTTGCCACAGCAGGAAACGACTTCCATGTAAAATATATTTCCCCCTTTTTTTTTACTAAAAATCCTTAGCAGTTGATTCTTGCTAAATTTACCAATGTGTTATGCTTTTCCACTTTTAAAATAGATTCGCGTCTACGATGAGGAACTCAAACAACTCGTCATGGATATCCCTCCTGCTGATTGGAATCTCCCAGGCCATTCTAATAGGGTCTTCGCAGTGAAATATTTAGCTTCTGATCCCAACATACTTATCTCAGGTGGTTGGGACAGCAACATTCATATTTGGGACATGCGCACTGGGAAAAGTACTGCAGTCATCTACGGTCCGAGTCTCAGTGGAGACAGCCTCGATGAAAAGGACGGATTGATATTAGCTGGCTCATACAGAAACGATAACTAACTCTAACTTTGGGATCGAAAAACTCACAAGATTTTCAAAGACATTCCCTGGAATCAAGGGAAGAATACTGACTCGGTGTATCTCTACGCTGCTTAATTCAGGTATAAATGACAAAATAAGGCATTTATCAGTGAATTTTACCTAATTTTACACTCAGCAACCTTGATTTTAATTCATTTTTCAGTAAAATAAACAACTCCACAATTGCAGCAGGCAGCAGTGGATAAAATGAACTAGTGGTTTACGATAGCCTTAATGATTATAAACCCTGTGCTAGTGTCATTGGAATGACTCAGGGGGTATATTCCATGGATTATGCGAACAAGAGCAACAAGATAGCATTTGGAGGAGGCGAGGGAGTTGCGTATGTTATGAATTTTGCAAAATGAGGAAGAAGAGTAAGAAGAAGATTGCTAAAAGATGTTATTATTTATGTTGGTCTCCAATTTAATTATTTAATTATCTGTGTAAAAGTGTTGTTATTTTTACAAGACTGTTGTTGCTCTCTTTTCATGAGAAAATACTGTAAATTTTGTAACAAATAATTCATGAAATGATCCGTTTTCATGAAATTTAAAGTATTAACAGTAATCAACTGCGCTGAGTTGCATAATGAAGGTGAGAAATACTCATAATCGTAAATCGAAAAAAAATAGGGTTCATAAAATAAAATTAATAGGAAAGTAGTGGATATCTGGGGGGAGACAGAAGAAGAATAGAGGGATGAGCCAGTGCCTAATTTGTTAGATTCAATTTAACCTACTCCAAAACAAGCAATCACACTATGAATCCAAATATCCTTCTTTCTTTTTTCTCTCTAAATTCTACTTATAACCTTTAGCGTCTTATGAGATAGCAAGTTATCATCCATGTCAAGAGTAGCATAGCTAATTGCATAAATAACCAGTGAAGAAAAAAGATAAGAAGGAAGAATAGTGATTGATTTGATGGGGAGAGGGGGAAGGGAGGGGATTTATTAAAAAAAGGAGAAAGAAAGAACTAACGAAGAAACAGTATTTTAAAATTGAATTTTAAAAATTAAACGCGCTCAGAATGAAGTTATTGATGCACCAACGAAATTACCTCTACAACAAGATAATAATCTGACTCCTGCAACAAGCTACCATATGATTGATATTCATTACATTTTTTGTTGTTAGCTGCTGACAATTAAAGCACAAATTTTAACTTCTTTTGTTGATCATATCCATGAGATTTTACCTTCTTTTGGTAATTTGGTCATTGTTTGTTTGTGCGTGTCTGCAAATAACTGTGCTTTTTTGTTTTTGAATTCAATTCAGAATATTTTTTGAAGATTAAGGCATTGCTTTTATCCCTCTCCAGAGAATCTTCTCCCCCCCGAATCCTTAGCGATTTGCTAAAAAAAATTACAAAAATACAAATAAAATCTCTCCCCCCCATCAGATCAACCAACAAACCTGCCTGAATCTAATACCATCATTCCCTCCCTTTCTCCTTCTTATTGCCTCCCTCGCTCGCATGTCCAGAATCATTCACTAGGGGAATATCCGTGAGGATTCCGCAAACTCTTTCCATACAAAAGTCAACTCACAGCAAGTTATCGAATAGATAGTTCTCCCACGGAGAGGATTTGGGTAGGAATTATCCAATTATCCTAGCAGCCAGCAGATGCAGCAGCAATCGCATAAAGCTATTAGCGGGAGTAGCAATTCTCAACCGAATTCAAAATCATCTAAGAATCTTCCTCCTCCTGCTGCAGAGACATTGATAATAGACAAAGAGCACTTGCTGAATCGTAAAGCGCAAAAAGGAATCCCAACATAATAACAACAATAATATTCATAATTTTCGAAGAACTCTCAGTCTTATTTATGGAACAATTACAATGACAACAGCAGCAGCAACAACGCTAGAGATTATTATCCTACCTAGAACATGTTCCAATCTCTCTAATAATCAAGCACTCTCACAGGATTATCTTCATAACTCAACAATGCTAAATCTCGCTTGATCTTAGTCGAGAGAAAGCCAATTGTGTCTTCTTAATTATCCTAGCCAAACAATGTGTCTTCATCAAGTTCTGCAGGCGGAGCAGCAGCAGCACAGATAGCCTCAAGTAGACCAGGTACAGAGAATTCCAAGCTTCCTGTCAAGACTGCTCAAGACCGAAGTATTCTGCTCGATTGCAAGCTCGATGATGTCGATGATGATTAAAGGGCCCTTAAAATT
>Ga0302271_10000754_pt1 | contig 31801 bp, 25 predicted proteins | sample III_Bog_N1_1_FD_198767 | JGI IMG/M metagenome (GOLD analysis project Ga0302271, IMG submission 198767) | Peat permafrost microbial communities from Stordalen Mire near Abisko, Sweden - III_Bog_N1_1 | ecosystem: Environmental > Terrestrial > Soil > Wetlands > Peat | place: Sweden: Abisko... | reverse complement strand
AAGCCGGCTAGAGGTAGATCCTCAAAGGAGTCGACGGTATATGCAAGGCTGGGACTGTTAATGCCATCCTTGGGTCTTCTGGCGCAGGCAAAACAACCCTTCTCAACATTCTCTGTAAGAGAGTCTAAGCAACGAAGACAACCCAACTTGAAGGGGAGGTCCTAGCAAACTGTCAGCCATTCTCTTAGGAGAAATTTTCTAAATTCGCTGCTTATGTCATGCAAGACGATATTCTTTTGGAGACGATGACTGTTAAGGAGTGCTTCTAATTCGCTGCCAACTTGAAGACAACTGGCTCTGCATAAGACAAGGAAGCTAAAGTTACTGAGATCATCAAGAGTCTGCGTCTGGAACGCTGCTAAAATACATTTATCGGAGGTCATTTCTTGAAAGGGATTTCAGGAGGAGAGAAGAAACGCACATCGATAGGCTATGAAATGGTGAGTGACCCGTGCGCGATCTTCCTCGACGAGCCGACTTCTGGGCTCGACAGCTTCACGGCTTACAGTATTATTAATTTGTTGAAAAAATTCGCAAACGAGAAAAACAAAACTGTTATTTTCACAATCCACCAGCCTTCCTCTGATATCTGGGGCCTCTTCGACAATGTCATGCTCATGGTGGACGGGTAGTTCATCTACCAAGGTCACGGAGGGATTAATGTGGTGAATCATTTCGCAAGTATCGGCTTTAAATGTCCATTACTTTCTAACCCTGCAGATTATTTAATGTAAATCATGCACCACGAATCAGAGGTTAACGTCAAAAACTACCCTGTTTACTACAACGGATACGAGACAAAACTAAAGAATTCAATAGAATAAGAGATAAATCTCACAAGTTCTAGATTGATTCCAGCTAAACTGACGACTTCTTCTTACCTTTATCAAACCTTGTAAATTGCTAAGCGATAATTGAGAATCATCTAAAGGAATCCAATAATCATCCACGCAAGGTTCTATCAGTCTATTGGCATTTCTCTGTTTATAGGGGCAATTTATTGGAGGCTACCTAACTCAGACTCCCATCCTACTGCCCGAGATCTTAACGATAAAATAGGATTTTTATTTTTCTTCATATTTGGCATGTTCATGATGACTCTCAACCCATGTATTCTGACATTCCCTTCCGAACGTGCTGTATTCCTCAGAGAAGAAAACGCAAAGTTATACACAGTCGGCCCATATTTCATAGGGAAATTATTGATAGATCTTATCCCAACTATAATCTTCCCAATAATTTGCTCTCTTATTGATTATTGGATGGTCGGGTTGAACACAGAATCTGTAGGGACAGTGCTATTTTTCTTTTTCGTGGCTATTGTAATGAGCTGCACTGGACTTGGAGTAGGATATTTAGGAGGCACACTTTTCGAGGATGCTAATATAGCTGTAGCAATTGCTCCTGTGCTGATCATGCCGTTTATGCTTTTTGGTGGATTTTATAAGAATTAGGATGATTATGCTAGCTGGATTGGATGGTTCCAGTATTTATCTCCTTTTAAATACAGTTTCATGGCAGTTGCAATAAACGAATTTACAACTTCCAATACGCCTTACAACCCGAATCCAATAGACACATTGAATTTCGATCTAGGAGAATGGGAAGCAGTTGGCTATCTCTTTGCTCTCACTGGGTTTTTCACAGTCTTAGCGTTTATTTTTTTGATGACACTCAAGAAAAAAGTACAGTGAATTGGTATCTTAAAGACTTTTAGGCTAGATAACCAGGAAATGGAGTATTTTTATGCAGGTACTTATTTTATTAGATAGGCATTCAATCATATGATCATGTGCTCTTTAATCATTATGAAAAATAGTATTTTCATCTTAATATTTTGTATTTAAATAACTTGTTTAGAAATGGATATTAATATTGAAAAATCTTCATAATACACAACAAAAGTTTATTATCTAAATGTTTACTAAATCAATAATAATTCCTCAAATGAGTTAGCTTAAAGATAATCCAACAATCTAAAGAGCAAATTAGTCTAATTTTGAAATCGTTTTAAATATAAATTTTATTAAAAATGCAAAATGCAAAAAAATCTGTTAGATCTTTCACCTATAAACTCGATTGCTAAAAAAAGAACAAGCTTAATTCATGTCGTCAATTTCGCCAATATTGAAACTAATAGTAATAATAATTTTAACTTAGTATTAATAATACTTAAATATATTAGCAGGAGTTGTTTTCTGGGGGTATTTTAAAGTAATAAGAATAAAAAAAGTGGTTGGTTTGGGGGAGAAGTAGTTATTGAACTAAAAAACAAGTCATTTTAGAGCTTTTTAGAAGCGAACTGAATTCAGAGGGGGAATAAGATAGCAAAGCATCCAATGTTGGGGGTGCATCTGAAGTAAGAACATCAGTTTGACTTTGCAAATAATGATTCAGGATCTACGGCTGTTAACTCTGGGGATTGGAGACAAAAAAGCGATGTGAATACTTAGATTTGGGAAGAAAAAATGAAGATCAGAATGTAGGAAGCAGTGAATGGTTTTAGTTAGTAATAATACATAGCAGATAAAGAACCAGAACGTCCTAGGGCCTTTTATTAAGGTAGTTAGTTAGAAAATAGCAATGTACATGCAAAATACACTGATTAAACACCTAAAAGAAGATTATTTAGAAGATAGTCCTCAAGTGAAGAGTGCTCATCTACAGGAGATGGATAAGATGATGAAGAAGATCAAGGATAGGAGGATTCTCAAGAAAATGGTAATGAAAGTGATAACGATGAAGAAGAAGAAGATTCAAGCAGCGGAAATAGTGATAAAAACTCAAGTAGTTCCTCTTCTTCAGAATCAGTTGGAGAGATGCCATTCATCGATTTAAAGGGTATGATAGATGTTCATAGAAGAATCATTAAGAGCAGCCGTGTAATTATCGATCTTGCTCACACTAAGTACTAAGTCATTCGCGATGTCTGCGAGGATATCTTTACTTGGGGCGTGCAATTAAATGCAAACAACCGCACTGATTTTAACATCCAGTGGATCGATGGATACCTCACCTTGGAGCACTTCAAGAGAATGTTGCCGTTTTAGAAAATCAACCATTTCCCTGGTAGCTAGCAGCTTGGAAGGAAGAATCTTTTAGGGTAAAATCTGCATAGAATGGCTGAATAATTCGCGGAGGAATATGATTTCTACCCCAAAACATGGCTACTTCCAAAATAATTTCAATAACTCAAGTAGTTTCATATGGGAAATGCCAATAAAGCACATGGGAGTTACTCATAGCAGCAAGAGCCTTCTTCAAAACAACTATTCTACATTGTCAAGCCGGAAGCGTCTTGTTAGGGTAGAGGTATTTACTTAACGAACAAGATAGATCCACTTATGGCGAATAATTCTGGGTGTGTAGTGCAGCAATATCTTTCGAAACCGCTACTGATCGATGGTTTGAAATTCGATCTTCGCTTGTATGTGCTCTTGAAGAGTATTTAACCCCTGAAGATATTCTTGTTCTAAGAAGGACTTGCGAGATTTGCAACTGTTCCATATAAAACACCGTCGAAAAGCAATTCTACTAATCTGTTAATGCACTTAACAAATTATGCTTTGAACAAGAAAAGTCCTAATTTTATATAAAATACCAGCATTGATGAAGACAATGTAGGTCATAAGAGATCGTTTTCATCGGTATTATAGCATCTCTACGAAGAAGGTCATGATATTGAGAGTCTCATGATGGAAATTAGACAAGTTATCGTTAAAACTATTATCTCGGGGTTGAGTGAAATGAAATAAACGTACAGTAAATTCTAGTAACCTTCTCAAGCAGGTTCAGGATATGGTTAATAACCGCAATAGCAGCAATAAACTTAATATTTTGAGACTTGCTTTGAGATCTACGGGTTTGATATTATGATTGATGATAATCTAAAACCGTTTTTGATCGAAGTGAATCATACACCTTCGTTTTAAACTGACTCCCCTCTTGATTTGGAAGTCAAAAAGCATCTCATCATGGATACACTGCAGATTGTGAATGTCTCACATAAGCACAAGCAAAGGTAAAAGGGGATTTTCTACTTAATGTTCTTGGATTTTAACAACAACAATTTTACAAAAAAAGGTATTTTGATGAACGAATCAAACAGTAAATCGCAAATCGATCCAATTCTAATCAGAAGAAACCTAAGCAATCAACAACTACTAATAACCTAAGTAATTCCCATGTAGACATCATCAACGAAGATGAAACCTAAGAAGACTAATAAAACGAGTTGCAGCGTATTCACGAGGAAATCTTTGAATTCGAAGAAAACCACATGGGTGCATACACAAGGATCTTTCCGTCTTCATCTGATCCGCTAGATTATTAACCTTTCCTTGACGCTGCAGAGAACCTATCTAAGAATTCCTCATCGTTATCGTCATCTCCTCTAGCATACCAGATAGCATCTCCATAATAAAATAGTTCAATTATACCAAAATCTTAAATCTCGTAAATGTCTCTTTCACCTCAACCTGAGAATAACCTGCAGAACAATAATAATTCTAGTTAAGTTTCTTCGAATGTACCTACACCTTCACTGTAGTAAGTTGTTCCAGGGAAACTCTTTGTTAAAAATAAAGTTTACCTGCAAGAATTCAGCTAACCTATGTAAAATCAAATATTTAGATAACTCAATAATACTAACTCGTCAGTAGTAGCACCTACTGCCGCTGTACTTCATTTGAATCAATTTGCACCTATCAAGAATACCTCCGTGGAGATCTCCCCCATTTCAAATAACTCTAATAAGAAAAATAGCAATGAGTTCGCAATGAATGAAAGTGCACTTGGTTCTTCTTCTGCTGGGAAGACGAATAATGCATCGGTAGCATTTAGGAATAACATTTCTTCAATATTCAGTAACAATGCTACGAATAACTTGATCTCTGCTGTTAGGAATAATAAACCTAATAATTATTCGTATATCGGGGAATATACTTCAAACAACAACAACTACATCTAAAGTAGCTGTAACACATAGTTTCAAGTGAACTCTTAGTTAGGGTCATTACAAACTTCTGTGAATCCCTCAACTTAAAAACAACTTGACAACTCTACAATTTCACCGAACAGATAACAATACGAGAAGATTCAACCATATCAACAAAGTTAGCTCCCTTATTCTGTGGTTTCTCAATAAGGAATATATGCTGAACGAACAAAGCAGCAGCATCAGCCGCAGCCTGTGAATCCAATCGTATTCTCATCAAGAAAGCAATCTAGTTTATTGCCTTCTTTCGATACTACTCCTGAGAAAAAGCATACCTCCCAGCAATTATCCGATTAATTCGAAATGTCTATGGGATTCACATACGCAGAACCATCTAAACCAGTTGTGTTTAGTTAGTATATTCCAGGATAATAATAATCATCCCCTCTTCCTTCGAAGCTACAGCTAATCGATCCAATACAGCAAGTTGCCCCTTCACATGCTGATGATACTCCCGTAACTAAATTCCAACAAAAACATCAAGGAATCGGGAATTATTCTAATATTCCATCGATTGAAGCTGCAACTTAACAAATATCAGCTAAGAAGTAGCAGTAGTACATACCTTCAATACTTGAAGGGAGGGTGAGCTCAAGGAAATAGAGAATTTCCAGTATTAAAGACTTAGAACCATAAGAGCTACCAAGTGAATAGGAAGGAAGCAACTCTTAAAAGATCTAGGACTACCCAAGGACAAGGGCTATAACTACAACGACGATGACAAGTGAGACACTGTATCTTGATAGGGTATCTCCTCTCAAAGAGAAGATACAAAAATAGCAGCTGGAGCAGCAGAAAGAGAGGTAGAAGCATCTAGTTTAGACTAAGTATCCGTAGATTGGGTAGTATTAATAAAATAAATTGTAGCTTTAGTAGATGTAATTGCTGCCTTAAATGATTGATTTCATTGGAACTCAGCAAGATAGCTAAAGTAATGGGTTCAACGAAGGTAGTAAGAATGCAAATGACAAGTTGTATCAGCCAAAACAGCTGCAGATTTCACGGAATTATCGTACGACTAGTTTGTTCAGCAGAAATCATAATATCAATCCTAAATAGGAAAGAGAGACACAATAATAATTATAATATTAGGAATAGCCAAATAAAAATAATACTAATAATAATCCTAATAGTAGCTTTCCTAGGCTGCAACGACAAGAAGATGACACCACCAACACTAATAATACTAATGGTGATCTCAGTCACAGTTAATATCTGGCAGCTTCTGTTTCACCATTCACAAGAGTGCATCCAGATAAAAAGCTACAACCCATCACTGCACAACGTATAAACGAAATTGAAACTACGGGCATCACAACTGTCTATGGATTAGCTGCATAACTAACTGAATAAGCATAAGCATCACAGCCAGCATAGTAATAATCGAATATTTAACCAACGAAAAACAATAGGAATAATAGTAAAAATAAATATTCAAATATTAGCTTTTTTGGAGATGAAAATGCAGTTGTGCTACCAAGTGTACAACTCATTCAACCTGTAGCTGTTTTTCCAAGCCGCCCAAGCAGGATCAATGCTGCTTATGATAATGATTCTTAGTTACAGCTTTAACCAAGGAAACTACAAAGACATAAGATCATGGCGGAAGCAGATAATAATAACTGAGATCGTTCTTGCCAAGAGTAGTTAAGATTTATTTGTAGTTGAGAGGATATTTATATTTTTGTAGATGGAAGTGTTTATGATTGTGTTTGATACTTTATGCTCGATGGATACTTTGAATGCGTCGTATGCCCATTTATTATTGAGCTCGCCTTATGATTTAATAATTGATTGATTGATTTTAAGAATGTTTGAGTAGAATCTCTGCTGATAATATTCTTAATTGAAAGTGAAGGGGAGAAAAAGAGATGATTTTCCTGTCTGTTTCACGAAATTAAGTAGAGGTATCAGTGAATTAATCTAATAGTCTACTACCACTTCAAGCAGCAGCATTATGAAGGAAGAACATAATCATCCTCAGCAACAACACAACGGCGCAAATTACTTCTTAACAAGTCGGATACTCGATAGGATATCTTCTTAGAGTGCATCGTCCTTGCTGAAGACAATCAATAACACCAAAAAAGAAAGTCGTCTCTCCAAGGTGGTCAGTTAGAATAATAAAAATACAACATCCCCTCTTTCAACTAAATCGCCGTCTAACAAGCTCACTCTGAATTTGAGCTAAGAAGCATCAGTATCGTTCTTTTCCCATCGAGTACAACAACCATCACCTGCAAATTCTAAGCGAATCAATCTCACAAATAGTCCACTTTGCTCTTTAGATTCGCCAAGTTGTTCAAGTAGCTTGTCTTTTTAATAATATAGAGATTTACTTTCCAGCAGTTCTCCAGCTGCAATCCATCTACCAGCGAGGAGGCTTTCTAATTAAGCTAGGATCATTGAAGATGTGTTTTCTCTACCGATTTAGACTGGATTTACTTCGTTTTACAAGATAAAAGCGGAAAATTAAGATTTTTTGATAAATCTCCATGATTAAAGGTAAAGTGTGAGTGAGTTAGTTGATTTACAGTAGCTATAGATGGCCAGATAAATAGCTAAAAAACAAGCTGACCTAGAGTACCGGCGAGTGTCCAATTTCAATATCAATAATTATCGCCATTCTGTACTTGCAAAACCGAAAAATGTTCTGCCACGTTTTAACTAGTAAAACTAACAAAAATGATTGGAAAAACAAGCTTCTTTTTGTAAAAAATCTTAGATTTTTCTTTTTTGTTATGCATCGTTAGTGAGAACAGAGACCAAATGGAATTGGAGCTTAATCACAACAGATCAATGCTGGAATCGTTTTCGAAGCACACGAAGATTGAAGCTATGCAGTCATTCACGTTAGCTCAATCTGCTTTTTAAGATACACAAGATAAAGTGCTGAAGATGCCTCCGATTAGAAAGTACCCTATTCAAAGGAGGAGAGAATAAGTTGATGCACCAAATGCTAGTAATATGATAAATTATCGAATGGACTCAAAGTTTTTATTCCTTTAGGGATGGATTTTAGGATTATTTTGGGTTTTTTTATTTGAAGTGCCAATTGGAGAGGAATAATTTGATAAGAATCACCCTGATAATCAAAGAATTGATTAGCTTTAGGCTTCTTCAATAATCATGCATAAGGTCCTGTTTTATAACATTCCTTAAGACGACTGGCGACCATGTGCTAGGGAAGGTTCTACCTTTGTTCTAGATAAGAATAAAGCATATCTATTTGGTGGAATGGGCCACGAAATATTTGATTCTTTGGATGTTGTTGAACTAGAGAATTCGCTTCACTGGAAGACTATCGAGCATATTTCAGCTAAGATCAGTGTTCCTGCAGCGAGATATGGTCATTCTATGAATCTCTACAAAGGAAATTTAGTCGTTTTTGGAGGTGAAAAATAATTCAATCCGAATTTCAAAGAGAAATCTTGTCTTTTTGATGTTCATCTCTTCAATATTGGTAAGAATAGTTGAATATTCGGTCATTTGTTAGGGAGATTTATGACTGAAATTTGAACTTTTTAGAATAATAAAAATGGCAGCTTCTGAACAACACTTCTGGAGAATTCCCTTAAGCTCGACGTGGTCATGCTGCTACTATCATTGGAAGATAGCTGATTGTCCATGGAGGAAGTAACTCTAGAGACACAGTGTTAGCTGATCTTTGGGCGTTTGATCTTGGTACAAAAATATCTAAAGTTGTTACAATTTGTATAATATTTTTTTTCCCATTTTTTTCCACAATTCCCCCCAAAGGTACTTCCTCATGGTAGGAGCTATAAACTCACGACTAAGAATCTTCTAATATCCTCTCTCCAAAGCACTTTGCCTTAGCTCATGGATGCTGCAATGTATTTTATCCTTCCAAAATTAGCAAACTTTAGCTATTCAAAACCTAAGAAATAAAGATTCCTAAATGGGTTCCTCAGATAATCTTCGAAGGTGTTTACTACTTCGGTGGCAAAGATGAAACAGGCAAAGCAACTAATAAGCTGCGAGTACTCAAAATAGATTGCAAGCCTGTTTAATGGATTGTTCCTTCGACTCATGGAAAATCACCTGCAGCGAGATATTAGCATATCGTTGAGTATGTCTGTGTGTTGAATTTAATAGTAGTCTACGGTGGAAAAAACGATGGATTTGATGATCCTGGAGAGGTTTATTTAAATGATTTACATATATTGCAGATTGACAGTTTATGTTGGGTTTAAATTGAACTGCATTCCCAAATTCCACCAGTTCCAAGAGCTAATCACTCTGCTGTGGTTTATGACACAAAGTTACTGATTTTCGGAGGACTTAATTAAGATGGATACCTATCATCTCAGGTTCAGCTTATTGAGCTAGGTGAGTTTAAGGAGGCATGATTTAAAGAAATATTTGGAAATTCTATAATATGAAGAAATGAAATTTCCAGAAAAATATCCAAAAGGAATGTAATCGTTTTTTGTTTATTTTTAGATTCCGACTTAAGCAGGCAGATGATACGTAAAGAGCAAGCTTAACTGGTAGATGTAGATGCTGATTATCCTATCAATGATAAATCACCTTCTTCTGGTCTTAGAAAACTTCATAAAATCGGGAAGAAAACGGGTTTATCTTCTCCTGAAGCCAAGAAATCAATTGAATTAGATTGGAGCTAAGTGATGAATAATAATACTTCCAATAATCACAGACTACTGCATGATTATAAAGAGATCCCTTTCAGCAATAAGGCCAAAGTTGTAGAGAAATAACCCACTGAAGAACAGCGAGTTATTGAGAAATTGGTATTCAAAAATTTCACAAGTTTTTTACCACAACCGAAGGGATAATCTTTAAGTCATCTTAAACTGCGATCACTTTCACAAGCGAAAGATCAGCTGCAGCAACAACATTAAGACACATAACATTAGAAAGGTTCAGATGTAAGTCCTTTGAATAATGGCAGTTCTAGCACTCCAACTCAAAGATTACAGAAAACAGTATCTAAAATAGCAGCCTTGCAGGGTGTTTTAAAAAAAATCAAGCATGCTTGAGGAAAAATAGAAATTAAAATTATTTTTTGAAAAATATTGTGGAGAGTCAAGAAATTAGAAATAAATTGATTATTAGCAGTAGTAGTAGTAGATGCAATTGAATTTTGTTGAAAAAATCAAGGGGAAATTTAATAAGATTGTAAAGATTTTTGGAATATTAAACCGACAAAGAACATGAAAGTAGATCTACAATATCCTTAATTAAGATATTAGTTCTTTCTTTTTATCTAAATGCGAGACACACAGACTAAAGAACAGTGAAAGTGAGTGGGGGGGAGAAATAAAATTTAAAGCTGAGAATCGAGAGAGACAGGAAAGAAATAAATTGAAATCAAATTTATTGCAAGGTATCTTTTTGAGAGAGATTAAGATAAAGATTAACAAAAAAAGAAGAAAAAGCGAAAGATTTTAGAGAAAGAGAAAGTGAAGGAAGATGGCTAGTAAAAGAAGTTACAATACACAAAAAGACAATAATAATGTCGACAATGATAATAGTTAAGGTAACAATAACAATAACAACAATAAAAACTACTAGAATAACAGACAAAATCATCAAAACAATAACAACAACAACAGCAATGGAAACTCCAATTCTAATAATAATAGAGATAATAGAAGACAAAACAATAATAGCAGCAACAACAACAACTAGAGCAGTAAACCCAGATCAGAGAGCAGCAGCAGATAAAATAACAGCGGACACCAACAGAATACTAGATCATATAATGACAAGAACAGAAATAGCAATCAATCCTAACAGCAGCAACAACAAAAGCAGCAATCTCAGTACGTTCCTGCACATGCTGCTAGATTGCAGAAGAAAAATCAAAATCCAAAGAATAATTTCACTCACAAACTTCTTAGCGAGCACATCGAAGGTAAGCCTGAGCAAGAGATTCAAAACGAAGGAAACAAGCCAGGACACTACAAGGTATCTTCTAGACAAACTGTTAGCACTGTGAAGAAGATCACCATTGACTACAACGAGCTGAAGGCTTAGAATGGCGGTGAACTTAAGGAATTTAAGGTGAGATTATACGCGATCGGATTTGCTGTCAGCCACGCATTGCAGATTTAGCAGTCTTTCATCAATTGCGGGGAGATTGTTGGCGAATCAACAATCAGCATTGAGACACTGATCATGAACTTCGAAGCTGTCCCAGTTGTTGACGATCTCGTGTCGTTTAAATACTCAACGGTTAACAGCAAGGTGACAATTGAGTTTACTATTTCGCTGTAGGAAAACAAAGATACAATTAAGGAACTTCATAAAGTACACAAATAGAATCGCATCTCAAAAGGAAGAAAGTACAATAATAATAACAATAATACTAATAAGAGATCAAGCTAGAAAAGAGGGTACAAAAGAGTGCATAATGATTCAAACTAGCAGCATTCAAAAGCGAATAACAATAATAACTCAAGGGGTAATAATAACAATAACAATGATCAAAATCAAGAAAGAAACAACAGGAATTAGAATAACAATGGTTCTAACCAAGACAACAATGCCCCAAGAGAAAATAAAAGAAGTAACAGCAATAATAAGGGTAATAACCACAATGATGATGGAAACTATTATCAAAATCCAGGTAGAAACAACTAATCCAGAAATCAAAGAAATCAGGATTCTTAAAACAATAATTCCTAGTAAAATGTTACACCCAACAACAACAACAACAACAACAACAACAACAACAACAACAACAACAACAACAACAACAACAACAACAACAACAACAACGAGGTTCCTCGTGACAATAGAAACAACAAGAGATCCAAGCCAAACTTATAGAAAAGTACCAGAAATAATAATAACAGGCAACCGCAACAACAATAGCCAAAACAAGATCAGAATGAAGCTCCTCACCAATAAGAAAATTCATCTCAAGAGACACCGAACTGAACTCATGTGAAGGCCAATCCTAGTTATTATTCTAACTGGTTTGTTCCCTTCATGTTGATTTGCAGTTTCAAAAAATAGAATTTTAGTTAAAGGAGTGATAACTATTCTTTATTTGTCAAACACACATTTTCAAAACAAATCAATAATGATGTTCATCCTTATCAGCTTCAGGCATTTTAACCTTTTTCCTTTCTGCTTCTAGTTCCTTTCTCTACGCGAAATCTCTTTTTCTCTGCTTTTCTAGGTATTCTTTTAGAGTGATTGTTTTCTCTTCACCTTATGCAGTTTTTTCTTCTTTTCCGAAGATTTCTTCAATTTCTTTGTCTAGATTCTATCTGCCATATCGCACATACAGCAATTCCAAGGTATCTTCAACTGTAATTGTCTTTTTTTAGTGAGCTGGCTCGGTATTTGAAGCTGTTGTGTTGGTTCCAGAAAATGAATTCACGTTCGTGTCACTCTTTAGATACATGAGGAATTGCACAAGATTATAGAGATTTCTAGGTTCCAATCCTGTAGTGTCATGCCTGCATCTGCGGTACATTAAATTGAATTCATAGCTATTCACTCGCCCATCGAGATTTTCGTCGACTTCCCAGATCATCTAGTCGACTTCTGCTTTTGTAGAAGTGTAGTCTAAATCATGGAGAATCAAAGACACGTCTTAAGCTGTGAAGTAATCCTTCCCAGAAGCACTGCTTGTGTTGTTATTGTTTGCTTCTTTTGTGGCAGTATCTTTTAGCTATTGATTTCCAGTGTTTAGATTATTATTGCTGCTGTTATTGGCATTTATGTCTTTATTTTGAGTGTTATTGTTAGTCGTTGTGTTCAGACTATTGTAGTGTGAAGAAGCTTAAGTCAACTACTCAAAGACCTTTGCAAGTCTTGCGATTTCAACTGATTAGATCTCCTTGCTCATCATCTCCTCTTCACTTGATTTTTCCTATTTTTTCATTGTTTTCTACTAACCAACACTTGCTCCCATTGTTGAATTGCCTTTTTTCATTGTGCTTCCTTAAGCAGCTGAGCCAGTGTTATTATTTGTTGCACCTAAAGCAGCAGTAGTATTGAGCGTTTTACTTTATGTAGAAGCAGCTGTTGCTCCTAATTTACTCTTGTCCATTGAGTTTCTAAAATAACGTTTTGTTCAGCTTCTTTTCTTGTCTTGAATTAGATTTTTTCAGATGTTTTTATTACCTAAATGAATCCCTTTTTGTTTCCTATCAAAGGTGGGAGTACTCTTTTCTTCTCTGTTTCGTTAGTATCCCTTTCCGTTTCAAGAATAATAGAATAAAATTTTGATTTCTTTTTTTGTTCCAATGAGTGGTTAGATGTTGATTTCCCACAATGCAGTATGTGATTCATTCTTTTCTTCAATATGATTTACGAATTTCATAATGGAATCACTTTTACCACAAATTTTTCATAAATAATCTAACACACACACACAAATTTTCAAAACTTTCTTTTTATTATTCTTATTCCTCACTGTTTCTAAAAATTAACTCATAAGAAATATTCAGGAACTTCTCCCTTGACTCTTGTGTACTCTCTAGCCCCTTGAGGAGCAGCTTCAAATACTTTGTATTGTTTCTGAAGATTCTCATCCAGTTCCAAAATAACAGCTAAATTGCCCATTCTTTGAAATAAAAAAATAATAGCAATTCCATGAAAACAATCAAAAAACCATTTTATTGTGTTTTTCTTTAAAAAACCCATAATATTTAAACGAATCAATTCACTTGTAACAGTAGTTAGGTGCAGACCACACAGTCACTAGTTTATCATCAAACATTGGTTTGTATCCCTCCATAATAAGCTAGTGTGCTCTAAAAATCACTTCGATGTTGTTTTTCTTGCAAAAATCTTCAACAACTGTCTAGCCGAATAATAAGCCAGCTCCTTTTGGACTCGCTTTCCAATCTTCGACATCTTCTTTTATCAAAACATTCAAAATAACCATTTTTATCATTTTGCTTTGATGATGCGAAATTAAGGTCTATTACCATCTGGATCTGACCACATCATATCATTCATGATTCCATCGAGAGGTATCTCGACTTTCCTCTCAATCAGTGCAATCTTCAAATATGCCAACAAGCAAATTCATTACTCCAACTGAAAAGACATTTTCATTTGTAATAATATATTTTATTGTACTCCCAATCCTTAAAAGTTCTATTACATCTGAGAGCCATCTAAGCCTAGGTGATAACCCTCCATGGACACAGAAGAACCTGTCTTCTATTGCAGCCGCAAGTGGCAGATAATCAAATGTTTCTGTGCAATATCTCCATACATTAATTGAACCATATTTCCTCAAGCACTCATCATAAAATCCATAGTACCATGTAATACATTTGCTTTCGTGATTGCCTCTAATGAGAATGATTCTCTCAGGATATCTAACTTTCAATGCTAGAAGCAATAGGAATGTCTCCACTGAATGCATCCCTCTATCAACATAATCTCCAAGGAACAAATAATTTGTTTCAGGACAATCTCCACCGACTTTGAAAAGCTCCAACAGATCCCAGAATTGCCCATGGATATCACCGCAAATCTGTGTGTTAGTTAGTTCAAATGAATCATGGGAAAACCCAGCATACAAAAGAAAAAGAAGTTTACAAAAAATAATTTTGCAGTATTATTATGAGTTTCTTTTACAGTGATGGGTGCTTCAATCTTGACAAGATTTTTCTCGAAGTTGAGAATCTCCTTAGACTTATCGCAGAGTTCTTTGACTTCTTGCTCTTTGATGATCTAGCATTTCCGCAACTATTCAATCCACTTATCCACAACTGTAAATGCTGCCATTAGAATTTGTTGCTTTTCTTTTAAGTTAATTAAACAAATTTGAGATCATTTTGTTGAAATTGATTTGATTTTTCTTTGTGTTTCTGATAAGATAATCTAATTCTCCCTAATCAGCTGGTTTATGATTATTTGACTTCTTTATATCATTTGAAATTTTGTAGATTCAATTATGGGACCATTTTCATTTAAGAAATTCCAAATATCAAGATATGTTCACTTTAGAATAAAATCTAAACAGAAAAGCGATGAATTAATCAATGAATCCCAACAAACAAAGCAAGCATACAAAATAAGAAAAATATTCAGTTTTGCTGTTTAAATATTAGAGAGTTAGTTGGATTTTTTTTAAAGTTATTTTTGTAATTTTTTCAATGTTGAGAAATTGGCAATACAAGTAATCCCTATGAAAATAACTTTAAAAGAATAAAAAAGCATTAACTATCCTCACAGATAGTGACATAATGATAAATCAAGAACGATTTTACCTACTGACTAATAAATAAATAGCTTTCTCTTTCTCTCTTAATTATCAACAGAGATTTTCAATTGAGAAATGAGATGGATGAAATGTCAGTCCTTCCGGAAGAGGTCCTCTGCGATTATTTTGTTAGTAAAGAGGAAATTTATGTTTTTATAAAAAAGCAATCAATGGTGCTGAGAGATCTTTTTAGTAATCAAATGCACTGTGAGTCATATCAGCTGGAGAATGCAACTCACAAGGGGATTTGCAATGTTCTGTTTTATCACAAAAAATCAAAAAAATATTTAACAATCTTCATGACGAAAAATATCTAAAACAAAAATATCTTACAAGCTAATGTCCTGGATTGATTCAAGGATATCAAGCTATCACTTCCTCCATGCAATAAAAACAATGGCGATTACACTTTCTTGATGTTTTCTAAATTGTTGAATCTTTCTTTAATCATGTATTGAAAAAATCCAGCTATGCCTGATACAACTCCTCGAATTGAAGTGAATGCACTGATCATAACCAAGCATCCAACTTTATGGTGTGATGCTATGTAACTTGCTGGACCTGTGCCTAAGCTCCGTCCAGCTACGATAATGTTTTTGTCTTTGAATCCTAGTTGTTTAGTTACAAAGCTGTATGCGAATTCGGCATCTTCGAGAATTAAATCGGCACTGCAATTTTTAACGAATTTATAATTTCCATATCCTGGATATTCGACTGCCATGACATTTATCTATTGCATTGATAAAATAATCGATTAAATAAAAAGGAACATCCTTCACTCATCTAGTTCAAGATGATTTTAGATTCGATCCCATTGAAAACAAAATCATGAAGAAATAAGGGGAGAAAATAATTTATGAATTTATAATATTATTACCTCTAGTGTTGATCGAAGATGATCAAGAAGTGGATAACTTGAAAACACATCATCCCCGTTACCGTGAAAGTACATTAGCAAATTATCCGATTCACTTCGAGATTCTAGATACAGGACTGGAATGAAACCTGTAGGAGAATCTGTACTAATATCAAACCCTCTAAAGGTAGGATCAAGTTGCTGGCTTTCCGGCAAAGTTGCTTCTCGCCCACTACTATTACTGCGTTTACCTCGTAAGCTGCTATTAATATTATTTGTGTTGGTCTGTAAAACTTACGTGAGATGATGATTTTTATTATTTTTATGATTGTCAAATATTTTTATAGGCGAAGTTTGCTATGAAACTGGCCCATTGCGAGAGATAAACTTCAGTGCGTTTTTGAAAATATTTGTTTCAGGGGCGGATACAGGACATGTATTCGAAGTAATTTGCGATACAGCTCCAGGTGATTCAGAGAATGAAGATGAAAATTGTTCTTGTTCTTCTATTTCTGTTAAATCCTCTCTGGATTACTTTTTGGGAGTGCTAATAGATGAAGCCTAAGTGATCTACGAAGCATCATCGGTAAGAGAAAATTACGTGGATGTGCTTGAGAATCCACTCTTTTTTGAAAAATTATTCTTAATTGTATCTTCTATTTCGCTGATTGTGGTTCTACTCGGCGAGGAAACTGGTGATTCTTTGTCTGGAATGTAGTTAATGTTCCTTGACGCTTTGACAGCTTAGCATGGGTATTTCGCCATCATTACAGATACCCTTGAACTCTTTGGACTAAAAGGAATCTAAGTGTCTTCGGATACTTGCTGAAGCTTTGGGATGTATGCAAGTTTGCCATTCAGAAATGCTTCTAGAGAAATTGAAGTTTTAGGTTGCTGGAAGAGAAGGTAGTTGAGCTCCATGTGTGCTAGGAGCAGGAAGATGAAAGGGATGTGGTTTCTCCTAGCTAAATAAATAGAAAATAACTTGAAAGAGAGTGTTGGGACAGTTGAATGCAGCAGGATAAATCTGGAATTGTTTTTTTTTCTTTATTTTTCTTTACCAGGGGGATCAAGGAATTTTATTAACAAATAAATATCAAAATATGTATATCTAATTAACATGCTTGTATTTTGTTGCTTTGAATTTACTTTTTTTCGAGCAATTCGCCAAGGGGGGAAGTGAGCTGCTGATAAATTTGAGTATCTTAGTTTATTACTCTACCAAATTCGTATTTTTATTTGTTTAGATGGCGTGGCACTTTTTCCTAGCCAGATTATTATATTCAATATTCAATATCTATCTCTGTTAAATTATTCGCAATATCTTAATAAATATTTTTATTATTAAATCCTCACAAAAGAGACTTATTTAATCAAGAAGAATACAAGATAAATTGACTGCATTTTTGAGGATTACTTACAGATCTTGTGAAAGATGATTGATTACTCAATATTTTAATCATGAATCCATGGGTACAGGAGTAATTAAAATGTAATATTATTAGAAATCCTCCTTTTTTGTTTTGTTAGGTGTTCAAGTTCAAGAAAGCAAGAAAAATAGAAATTTTTCGTAGATATGTTTGCTTACTAATAACAAATTTATTGCTTTTTATTTTTGCTAGAGAAAGAGAGTTATTTCGTTTGTTTTAATCAGATCAAAGTCATTTTTGATGTCATATTACATTTGACTCCCCCCAAATTAGATATGCTAATAGGTAACTAACTCAATACATTTTGAGAGGAAACTGTCTGTTTGGAATTTAAAGTTTATTCATTAATTTCATCGCATATCAACAATCTTTCTAAAAGCATCGAACTTTCATTGAATGTCACAAGAAAAATAGAAATAACTGCATCAAATTACATTTCAATATTTTTTCTGTATTTTTTTTGACTTTCAGGATCACAGCTTACAACCACCAATTTAATATTGTCAATCTACATCAAATGTAATTGCTTTCAATCATTTATCATTTCATGGAACGTTTGTTTCTTCAATAAAATATAAATATTTTTTTTATTAGTTTAAGAAAAGCTAAGAGAAAGGGAGGATATCTTTGAAACTATCCCCGTGAGCTTAGAGAAACATAGAAAAAGCAAATTAAGAAAGATAAATTATCTAATATATTTTAATAAATGAGAAAGCTTACTTTGGTTTTAGCGCTCTTAGCAGTTGCCTTCGCAACTACTAATCCAATTTTCTTGAATGAAACCTACACTGTAGGGTTTGTGCGTATTCGATAGAGCAGTGATATTTTCTACTGGCAGTTCGATTCCCGTTCGAATCCGTCAACTGATCCTCTTATTATCTGGCTGAATGGCGGTCCTGGATGCTCTTCTCTCACTGGTCTCTTCGCTGAAAATGGCCCTTTCGTAGTTCAAGACGATCTCAACCTCACTTCGAATGCTTACTCTTGGAACAGCAATGCAAACCTTGTCTTCGTTGATCAACCAGTTGGAACTGGTTACAGCAAAGTTGGTTTCAATGAGTTCACACACAATGAAACTGAAGTCGCTAACGATTTCTGGTAATTCCTTCTTGGATTCTACTCCGACAACAAATAATTCCAAGGAAGACCACTCTACATCACTGGTGAATCATACGCAGGACACTACATTCCTGCGATTGCTTCTAAGATCGTCGCTGAACACAACAAGAACATTAAGCTTGCTGGTGTCGCCATCGGAAATGGACTTGTAAGGAAATGCTTAAAATTGGTTTAAAATTCTGAATTTTTTTAAATGTTTTTATCTAAACGATTTGTAGGTTGACTCATACTGGTAATACCCTGAGTATGCAACCTTCTCCTACGAGAATAACCTCATCGGAAAGGTCCAATACAATCTCTTGAAGGCTGCTTTCTGGGGCTGTCAATAGATGATCAAATCAGGTGCTTCATGGATCTTTACCATGGAAGAATGCCAAGTCGGTGTTATGAGCATCATTGGGCTTCCAACTCACCCTAAATTCAATGTTTACGATATCCGTGACAAGTGCTCTAACCCTCCTTTGTGCTATGACTTCTCGAACATCGATAACTTCCTCGCTAGACCTGATGTCATTGCAGCTCTTGGAGTGTAAGGCAGAAACTGGGTGGAATGCTCTAAGCCTGTTCACTTAGCTCTCACTTCTGATTGGCTCTTGAACCTTTCTCCTCAAGTTACTTACTTATTGTCGAAGAACGTCCCAGTTCTTGTCTACTCAGGTGATCAAGATTTCATCTGCAATTGGAAGTAAAATAATAAATAATTTGATTATTTCGTAAAATTTAATTTGCTTTTTCAACCTTTTCTTTTCAGGGGTGGTGAGAAATGGACAAATGAACTCAACTGGCCGAAGCAATAGCAATTCAAGGCCACCAATTACACTCAATGGGAGAGTTATGGTGCAGTCAAGACTGTCGATAATTTCACCTTCCTTAGAGTTTATCAAGCTGGTCATATGGTACCAATGGATTAGCCAGAAGCTGCTCTTAACATGATTAACACTTTCACTGCTGCTTAACCTTTCTATTGATATTAAGGGTTTTTGTAGGTGCAATTAGTATGTTTAAGAATTAGTTTTAACTAAAATAAAAACCTAAAATTAGGGCTCACAAAATGAGAGAGAAAGGAAATCAGATGTTGATTGATGATAACATTTTACTTTGAATCAGAACATTTTTTTAGTCTAATATCTAAATAGTCAAACAGAATTGTAGAAAATCTTGAATAGATTATTACTGAACAATTCACTAAATAATAAAGTATTAATAAAATGTAAATTCTTGTAGGAATTTCATACTTTCAAACCTAAATCAACACCTTAAAATAACTAGTGATTTTAGTCCTAATTGAAATTCATTTTTTGATAATTCAAGGAATATTTGGGTTAATTAACTTATTAAACAAAATTTTTTTTAACAGAATAATTTGTTTTAATTTTATTTATCTCTTTTTTTTAAAAAATATCAATTTTAAGTTATTTTTGGGTCAACTATTCTCAAAAATATGGATCTTGACTGAAAATTACGCATCTTCCTTCGATCCCTAAATCTATCTAAAATAGGTCCATTTATTGGGAAAAATAGTACCAAAACAGACAGCATTCCTAAAAATGAAGAAGGATATGATCATTACTGCAGAAATATTATTTTATTAAAAAAAATTGTATTATTCAATTATTTTGATTTTAGTAATTGATTGAATAATAGCCTAACAAATAACATTATTTTTTGAAAATCATGTAATTTATTTCTTAGCAATCATAGGGATTAGATTTAAAAAATGATCAGAATTATCTGTTAAAAATGAAAATGTTAAAGATATTAGGAATCAAAGGAGAAAGTAAATGAATAAATTAATAAAATAATGCTTGCAATATTTTCTATTAATATTGGTAAATAATAATTTTAATAAGAAAGAATGAGCCATTTATTTCTTTTGTTGAGGGCATAATTGTCTATTATAAGTTAGCTATGTGAAAATTGATTTCATGCACATAAACAAAAAACAAGGAGATTTGAATTATCCAACAAAAAATTGAGTTAATTACAGATCGGATTTCTGATTCAAAGATTGGATAACAGGAATATCTAAAGGTAATTTGATCCCCAAATTATCTAGGACGATCTTACTTTGGTTTCTTTCTTTGAATTTTGCATGACCTTTTTAGCTCTCACTTTGGCAAAGTTATTTCTTTTTCATTTCATAGAACGTTTTGCTTGTTTCGTATTTGAGATTTTAGAGATTATCTTACAGCTTGTCTGAGAGATAGCTAATAAATGCTCAGGTTTTTGGAAGGATTTCTTCATATTTATCATAAATTTGTTTAAAATGGATAAAGAAAGATCTTAATTGTTAAAATTCTAAGATTCTCTTGGTTTTGAAGCGATTTTTGAAAAGAAACCAAAGAGATATTCACATTATCAAGGAAACAAAAGAAAATATAAAAGAAGAAATTATTCAGATTTCACAAGGAAAATTACAAGTGAATAACTATTGTTCTTCTTTTCTCATTAAGAAATTTTAAACAACACTACATAACCATAGAGTAGTCATATCTCTTAGACTTCAAAAGAGTTTGTTGTTAATTTATAGCCTTGCATTTTATGTGTAAATACTTGATCCACATTGCGTTCTTTGCATATGGGAAAAAATAATAAGGAACTTCAATCAAAAAGCAATGCAAAATTAAAGGCAAATATCAGCGAATCTAAAAAGAAAGAAAAGAGAGAGAAAAAATTATTAGATGTCTTGAATAAAAAGAAGAAGAAAAGAGAAGTTTTTGTAATTTGCCTTTCTATTGGCATGAAATAAAATTTATTCTTTCGAATGAGAGGGTATTTGCATATTAAAATCTGCTTGAGATGAAGTCCCTTTGATAATATATAATAATAAAAAACAAGAGAAATCAAATATATACAAAAAAAAGAAAAACCTTTAATTAATATGTCCAAGGCTGTTCAATACGAAACCCTCGAGGATCTCCCCGCTAAGCCCAAGAGACCCCAAACAGGCTTCTTCCTCTACAAGGGTGAAGTCTTCGCCAAGCGCAGAACTGAACTCCCTGCTCTGAAGGTACCTTAGATCGTCTCCAAGATCAGTGAAGAATACAAGGTCCTCACTGAGAAGGAAAAGCAAAAGTATGAGGATGCCTACCGCAAGGAGAAGGCCTCTTATGATGCCCTCAACAACCAATGGAAGGATAAGTACGGTGCCGTCGAGAAGCAACTCAAGGACAAGGCTAAAAAGGCTGAAAAGGAAAAGCTCAAGAAAAGCAAGGCCGCCGCTAAGGAGGAAGGCAAGAAGAAAGTTGCTGCTCCCGCTAAGCCTGCTGACAAGAAGATTGCTCCCAAGAAGAAATGATTCATTTTTTTATCTCATAAATATCGAGTATGTGTGTATCTGGTGTGTTAATATGTGCACCTTTTTCTTTTGGAGTTCTAAAAAACACATTAGATATTCAAAACAAAACATGCAGGGAAGGTTGTTCATTTATCATATTTCATTTTGGCTAAAGGAGTTACAACAAAATTAACAATGCTTGTTTGTTTTTTCCTTTTAACATGCGTTTGGTTTAAATAGGAAGGTCTACATCTTCAGTTATTAGATTTTAAATGGCATTTACATGGAGTATTGCCATTTCTAATCTCATAAGGAACGGATATCTCTCTCTTCATCTCTCCTGAAAATAGAAGTTTAATTTGGAAAGAAAAGGATTAATTTTTAAGATACTCTCTCATTTCCTCTTTTAATGATTTTAATAAGGAATTTAGTTTAATTCTCAAGCGTAGGCGCGAAAAAGAATGGGTATGGGAGTGTTTTCACAGATACTTATCAATAATCAGAAGGATCCGTATTTATCAGTTGAAAATAATTACTCTTCGTTGTTGTCTTTTAATCATCTTCGCTTTGAGAACTCTTTTTGTTCTTCAAACAACTTATTTTTTTGTTGTTGATAAATTCTTTACTTCAACATGATAAAAAAGACAAAATAATAGAAAAATCATTGAATTTGTTAAATAAAAAATATTTATTAACAAAAAAAAGATATTGTGCTTTTTTTAAAACACCCATAAACTTTATCAAAAATAAACAGAATTTAATGAATTATTTAGGTATTTTTTTATCAGTGAATTGTTTTTTGGTTGTGATTAAAAGATCACGTACTTTCATCTTTCTGATGGTTAGTTTTTATTCAAGCGAGTTTTTAGCATAATAGAAATAATCTTACAAATATTAATACAGCAAGTAGATTATCAATCTACATGCTAGGTTTTTAAGAAAATTTCTCCAAATAATAATAATTTAATTTTAAAATAGGGAACTTTTTTATTGTACATGTTGTTTCTCACTAATATTTGCTATTACTGTGAGTTCTCGCCGAGGAAGTTAACTACAACATCTTATCTATTCACGCTAGATACCTATGGAAATACAAAACATTGTCAGGATAATTCTAATTTAAAACATTTCGCAATTTTTTGCATGTATTCAAAACATACAGATGATGGCCACCATGGATATCCTTTGAGCTTAGCCCATATGACTTGGTTCTTCTTGATACTAACCTAGCTCATAAACTGATCTTAAATCTGTTTGACAATGCAGTGATGAATGTTTAATGTTCCTACCTGTTTGCGTGCTCCTTGTGTGAACCTATCTCTCTCTTCTCTTTATTATCTTTATTAGCTATTGTTCCCCTTTCTGATCTTCTAACAAATTGAAATCTAATTTTGTTTTTTTCCCTTTAATAATTTCTCCTTATTTTTGAGAATTATCTCTCTCCTTCTTCCCTTTTCGCTCCAAATGTCATTCAATCAATAATAACTCCTTTTTCACAGTATTCCTCATTATTCCCTTTCTTCTTCGTCTTCCTATTTCACATATGCTCATAGCTTTCTTTCATCTTGGTAGGTATTTCCTCTCACTCCAGCTACCTTTTCATTTTCTCTTCAAAGAATCAGCTAAATTACAAACTATTCTTATGGCTATCAGTCAAGAGGACTAACACAATAACTGGGTTAAATAAATCTGACCTTGAATAATTCACCCCTCAAGAACTCGATGAACTTTTTAAAATTATTCTAAAAGAAATTAAGACCTCCTCCACAATCCACAAATACGCTAATTATAATCTCTTAAACCTCACAATTTACCTCTCTTTTGTAAATACTTCAACTTTCCCCTTGATGGATCTTTATTTAAATTCTTACCAGAAACATTTTTTAAGTTCATAATTATTCAAAATGAAAATTCACTCAATAGCAAACTTTTAAATCTCTCTTCTATTAAATCTACAAATAACAATGGAACAGCTATAGACTTCCTTGCATTGCCAGATTCACAAGCAGCCAGCTTATTTTCTGCTCTTCCGAAACAACAACAACAACAACAGCAAGAACACTAAGCCTGCAAACCCATCTGTGATTAAATGCAGTATCTGCATAGTAAAAGAGAAAATCAAAGGTGATGACTTAATCGCTCTCCCTGAAATCATGAATCCAACAACCAAACAATTCTCTTCAGATGTCAGCCATCTCGGTGATGAACTAGATGGGAAAATCAAATACATACATATGCATTCTGATTCACCGGATGGAATAAATCATGTCAGAGAGAATATCAGTAAGTTCTTTATTGAATTCAGAAAAGAACTCGAAGCTAAACTCAATGAATCAGAGAAACTAGCATTGATTGCTGCTGATAAGATATCTGAGAATCAAGCTTAGATTTTCAAGAAACATGAAGAAATGGTATCGAAGAATGATCTCCAAGAGATAATTGAGAAATATACTTCAAATGATAGCAACAGTGGTGCAAACAGTGATTACCTGTAGCTCAACGAAGATCTTAAAGCGTTCTTTGAGAACTAGCAGAAAAATCAGCAAACAAATGAGTCTATTTTACGGGATCTACTGCAGAAATTTGAAAAGGAGAAATCATCTTTTAGTTGCTTTTAGCCAAATCTTTAGAAGGAAAGAATTCTGGATTATGTGAAATAGATTAATTTCTTTGTAGAGAGTAATGGCCATTAAGAGAAAGCAGATGAGGATAGAGAGAAAGAGGATTTCGTGAGATATTTTGCTGGAAATACTGAGATGGTTGCGGATATTTTTACAGAGACAGCAAGGATCATGCTGCATCATCCAGTGGATTTGAAACAGTTTTAAAGACCTGCGTTTAAAGCGATTGGAATGGTTAATAGGGTAAAGTGGTTAAGAGGAAGGGGAGGGGGGAATGAATGATAGGGATATGACAGGGAAATATATTGTTTGTTTTTAGAATTTGTAGCAAAAATAATTATGTTTGTTTTTTTGAAAAAAAACTAGGATGATTCTGAGACTAGCTCGGAAAGCGACGACCAAAGTAATCAAAGCAACTCTGAGAATAATAACTATTCTGAGTCGAGAAGAAGATAAGTTGAAGGAGAGGAGGATATAGAGGGAGTGGAAGATAATTAATAAGATGATTCAAGGAGTAATAACTCATACAGTAGTAGTATCAGTAATCGAGATAATGAAGGCAGTAGCTCTAATTTGAAAACTATTTACACATTATTAGATGAAAACACCCGTTTTGTTAAAAATTATGGAGGAGAGGAAATAACTTCAATTGAAGACGAATAAGTTTAACAACTTCATCGAATAATAAATTCTCAAACTGCTTCTTAGAAGCTTCTATCTCTTGCTTCGCTGTTAAGGTCTTTCCCGTAATATGCAATTACTGCTGCTCTTAATAATAATGCCCGCCCAGTTGAATTTGATATGCTCAAATCAAAGATAGAATTATCCAGAAAAATTTCAATCATCAGAAATGAATAAAACTAGATTAAAATTCATAACCGTTCTTAAGGGAGAATCGTAGCATACAGCGATTTCATTCTTAACCCAAAACTCAAGTATCTGATGGTTGTGGATGTAATCAGTAATTCTAAAAATGCGTATTAATATATCGGACTGACTTCGGATGATTCAAAAGACACAAAATGGCTACATTTACAGAATCACGTTTTCGGCAAAAAGAAAATTTGTTATTTCGAATAAAGGATCAAAGGAAAATACTTCTCATAGCTGCTGGCAGAGGAACTTAGATATTCGCTGGAGATTCAGATATGCCTGGAGAAGCAGCATTTTATTGTAAGTGATTATCCAAAGAGACAGAATATAAACTCTATTGCAAAATTAGAGATTGATCTCAGCAATAAGTATCGTCTCGGAGTGGAGTTGTCTTAGTATGATGATAGTGTCAACATTTAATCACTCCATGTGGTTGATTTCTTCAGGGATCTATGAGATTAGTCAGTCAGACAATATTGTTCCTAGCTTTTACAGAAAAAATAATTGTGTTAAGAAAAATGATTGCATTTATGAAAGAAATTTGCAAAAGAATAAATTGGGAGATTTTTACAGAAAAAGAAGAAGTAGAAATGGAGCATTTGAGGGAATAAGAGAAGGGGATGGGTGAGGGATTACTATTAAAGGACCCGATTGTTAGCAACCTTTTACGCCATCTAATAAACTAATAATGTTTCTTTATTCTCATAGAATTCTTCAGTTGTATCTCTTAACTTTGGTTTGAGTGAGGGGGAATACCCAAATTCTTGGGTGAACGTAATAGAGGAAACAAAGGGCGAACACAATAAAATAAAAATAATTAAAATTTGAAACAAACTATTTGAAGATAGCATTCCAATAATATTTCGTTAACGAAGAGGAAAGTTAAATTAATAGATCTCCAAAAATCAAATATCGAATTGAAAAATGTCTAAAGAAAAATAATTTGAAAGCAATATTCATTTTTTATCAATTCTTTGTTTCAAAAGTTAGCTACACAATATGGAATAAGTAAGAATCCTCAGATTTAATAGTTTTATGGTGGGAACTGCAAAGAAAAAGTTTTTTCATAAAGGATAATACTATTATGATTACTTTTATTATTAATTTAGTTTTAGAGAAGTGAGTTAAACAGTTTGAAAATGCTTATTCAATTTTATCAATACTATTGTCAATCTGACCGAATGTAATATTTAATCAATCTCTTTGCTTTGATAACTAACTATTTTAATATTCTATCACCATTCTTACCAATATTATTTTCGATGAGATAAAGATTTAAAGAAGTGAGAGTAACACACTTTGCAATTCCTTCTCCTAAATACTTTGCACCATTCTCACTAATACTATTATCGCTGAGATTAAGATCTAAAGAAGTGAGAGTACCACACTTTGCAATTCCTTCTCCTAAATACTTTGCACCATTCTCACCAATACTATTACCATAGAGAACTAGATTTAAAGAAGAGAGAGTAACACACATTGCAATTCCTTCTCCTAAATACTTTGCACCAATCTTACCAATACTATTATCGCTGAGATCTAGATCTAAAGAAGTGAGAGTACCACACTTTGCAATTTCTTCTCCTAAATACTTTGCACCATTCTCACCAATAGTATTGCGGTTGAGTGATAGTTTTAAAGAAGTGAGAGTAACACACTTTGCAATTCCTTCTCCTAAATATTTTGCACCATTCTCACCAATAGTATTATTAAAGAGATTTAGCTTTAAAGAAGAGAGAGTAACACACTTTGCAATTCCTTCTCCTAAATACTTTGCACCAATCTTACCAATACTATTATCGCTGAGATCAAGATCTAAAGAAGTGAGAGTAACACACTTTGCAATTCCTTCCCCTAAAGACATTGCACCATTATCACCAATAGTATTATAATCGAGATCTAGAATTAAAGAAGTAAGAGTAACACACTTTGCAATTTCTTCTCCTAAATTCTTTGCACCATTCTCATCAATCTATTTCCAAGCTTTATATAAATTAATCGAATCTATTAAGTAGTTAGATGTTTATTGTAGTTTCTCCATCAGTTTTTATAGATTCTATGTTGTTATTGAAATCCTTTCAATAGAATCTTCTTATTTTTGAGTTTCCATTTGTATTTTATGAAATATTTGATCACAAATGGTATTCTTTTTAGATATTAATTCTTTCCTTTTTTTATGATTTTTTTTTCAATTCTCAATTACATATCTGAAATTGGTAATCCTTCCCTCTGCTTCTAAGAAACTTCCCCTACTGTTTGTGAAATTAAAAATACGATTAACTTGAATTCGGGTGCTTTGTTTGCCTACTAAAATTAATGTGTGGATTTTCAGTTAAATTAGATTCTAAGAAGGATGTTTTACTTTTTCAAATAGATATCGAGGAACAATAATACAATTGTTGAGATGGAATGTCTCAGAAAAACCTTCTAGAATTTTAATTTCAGAAGATCTTTATTTTTAATAAATAAATTCGTGGCAATCAAGTGTCTAAAAGTATCTTTTTTTTGCCATTAGAATTGAAATAAAAAAAATCAATGATATTTCAATTATTATAGAGAGACAAGACACAAATTAAAAATACTAACTCTGAAATCATGATTTCAAATCAGTATTTTTCACACTGAATAAAGAAATTGATCGAAAGAATATTCGAATAAAAGAAAAACGTTTTTTATGTGCCATTATTGATTTCATATCCAAGATGGATTATGCAACTCAATATATGACCTCGAGGATCTTTCATCTAAGCCAGATAATCCCTTAACAGATTTTTTCCAGTATAAGAAAGAAGTTTTTCCTAAGCGCAGGGCTGAGCTATCTGGCCTCAAAGTAAGTGAGATCATCTTATTGATCAGTGAAGAATACCCAGCCCTCAATGTGGAGGAAAAGGGAAAATTTTAGGCAACATACAACTAGGAAATGGCCTCTTACAATGTTCTAATCAAACAATGGTATGATAAATATGGTGCCATTGAGAAGAAACTCATAAAAAAAACTAAAAAGATTGAATAGAAAAAGCCCAAGAAACGCAAGGTTTCAGCAGATGAAAAGGACGAGGAGAAAAATAAAAAAGTTTGCGCTCCCTCTAAAATTTCTGCAGCTGATAAGAAGGTTGCTCGCAAGAAGAAATGATTATTTTTTATCTTATTAATAAAAAAGTTTGTGTATCTAGATATTTATTAGAGCTTTAATATGTATTAGATTTTCAAGATTATTCATTCAGGGAAAGTTATCCATTTTTCCTCCCTAGTATCATCAATTATGATAGCAGTCATTACAGCAAAACAACCATATTAGTTTATCTCTTTTATTTAATCATTTATTTGCTTGAGGCAGTCAATCTCTTATGTTTCAGCATTCTAAATATTTTTTTGTGTTTTGTTTGGTGTTTTTAATCTCAAAAGAAACAAATATCTCTAAATCTTGATCTTGCAAATAGAAGTTTGATTTGGAAAAGAAAAGGATAAGTAAAAGATTCTCTTTTCTCTGTAATTCTTTTGTGTTAAGTTTAATCCTGAAGAGTAGGCTTAAAAACAATGATCTCGATGTGTTTTCTCAGAAATGCGGAATCAGAAATGTGTTCAAAAGATCTTAATTTTCACTAGAGATCACACTAGATTATTGCATTCTCATCTAATAAGTTTTAAAAGACACCTTATTTTTATGTTAAGCAAATTGAAGCAGTTATTTCGAAGCTTTTATGACGAAATGCAATCAAGAAAGGAATAAGTAATTGAAATTTTTATTTCAATTTAAGATTCACTTGAAATAATTAATTTTGTTTTTTGATTTATTTACTTTGAAAGAATGGGTCAAAGACAATTATGGAGATAATTATCATTTTTAGATGGCTATTAAGGCTCCATTTGTGATGGGGGAAGGAGGGGAGGAGACCTAAATGATTTTGGTAATTGAAAAATCGATTCAGAGATACAGGTTAATAAAAAGATTTACAAGAATTTGAAATGTTAGTATCTTAACATATTTTCAAGATGTCGCATAAAAATTATTGAAAAAACAAGAGATTAAAATGAAAAGATCCCTTGTCTCTAATGCTTAATGAAATGTGGGAAAAATATGTTGTACTTTGGAGGAATTTACGAGAAGAGCAGATAAGATTAAGTTGGGAGGGTATCGTAAGAAAAAAATAGAGATGAAAAGGAAATTGAAAGGTAATAAATCCAGAGAGAGAGAAGAAGAAGGGAGGTTGCTAAGGAGGAAACTCCCAAGAATAAAGATTAAACGAGAATAAATAAAATTAACCACTTCTTAGCGCGAGATCTAGAGGTAGTACAGGAAGGCAGACGCCCCTACTCGAATCACAATCATCACCAATCCAGAAAAGAAAAAACAGTATGAAAACTTGTTCACTCTTTTGTATTTCATTTTCCCCCTGACTTACCTATCAAGCATCATCTTAATATGGATGTTTCTCCAGCAGCAGATTGGTGGCTATTAGTTTTAAAATGCTACATTGCTGAGATATGATTTTAAAAGAAGATTTTAGATTCTAGGAGGGGCGAAAATAAATAACTTTGAATGGCTTGCATTTTCGAAAATGTTGGGTTACTTAACTTTGGTTGTTGATTTTTTCCCAGTGGCTACTAAGTCCTACACAGTGAATAGCTCGACTTTCAGAACAGGCGAGAGATATGAAGTCGATAAGCTTCTCGGCTCTGGAGCATACGGATAAGTCGTGAGAGCTCGGGACAAAAAAAACGGCGGATAATACGTTGCTATCAAGAAGCTGCACACGATAGAAGATGTCATCGATGCAAAGAGAGTGCTTCGTGAAATTAGGATTCTCCGTCATTTAGTCCACGAGAATCTCCTTGAGTTGACAGATGTGCTCTACGACGATGAAGAAGATGATCATGACTTCGGCACAATTTATCTTGTGACAAACTACATGGAGATCGATCTCTATTAAGTCATTAAATCTGACTAGAAACTCTCCGATCAGCATGTGCAGTATATAATCTATTAGATTCTGAAAGGACTCAAGTTTCTGCATTCGGCGAATATCATTCACAGAGATCTTAAGCCTTCTAATCTTCTTGCAACGGAGAAGTGCGATATCCGTATGTGCGATTTTGGACTATCCAGGAAGATTGAAGAAGAAGAGAATACAGAGTAGCCACAAGTGGTAAAAAATCAATAAATTTTACAGCACAATAGGGCTTTAAAAAATCTAAATTAAGTGGGGAATCAGGGAAGTTATCTTGAATAAAACTAATCTTTAAGAAAAAATGATCGAAAATATAAAAACAACAGCATATTATTGCTTATCTTTTGACTACAAAACATGTTCTTTTTATCTTTCAGTAAGGCTAATTGACAGAGTACGTTGTGACAAGATACTATCGAGCACCTGAGATTATGCTAAACTCCCATGTTTACAGCAAAGAAGTTGATATCTGGTCGTTGGGTTGCACATTTGCAGAATTAATCAGCCACTAGATTCTCTTCAAAGGTGATAATTATGTCAAGCAAATCAAACTCATCTTCGATAAGCTTGGCATGCCTCCTGAGGAAGACTTACAATTCATCGGCAACTCTAATGCTAAATCGTTTATTAATACTCTGCCCAAAAAACCCCCTGCAAAAGCTATCTCTTTTATCAAGTACGAGAATCCAGTTGCTCTCGATCTCATCGATAAATTGTTGTTTATCGATCCATCAAAGAGACTCACTGCAGAACAAGCCCTAGCTCATCCTTACTTTGAATCTATCAGATCTGAGTCAGAAGAACCAGTATTTACTGGTAAAATCGATTTTGAGTTCGAACAAGAACCCGACATTACGATCGAGAGTCTCCGTAAGAAAATCTTAGAAGAAGTCAACTATTTCCGAACTATGAACAAGGACAAGCTTCTGAATATCCCAGCTGCTCTTGCACTCTGCGAGAAACGTCATAAGATTCTTCAAGATAGGGCAGATTTACAAAAGAAATGATGTGAAGTATAAACAGACACTTTAAAGAAACAGTTTCTATTTCAAGTAAAGCCCTTTTGAATCTGTGTTAAAACCACCCTTAATATACTTCGCACATACTTTCATGTCTATACACAATTTCATTTTTTTATCTTTGGCAAAAAAATTGATTTGTTTTTTAAATGAACGATGATTACAAATTGGCTTTTTTTTTCTTTTTTGCTGATTTTGTTTTATTTCTTAAAAAACAATTAATTTAAGAAATTGTTATGATCACAACGAATTATATTATTTGCTATATTTTCAATTACATTTTATGTACTTTCTACCCTTTTGATTTTATTTGTATTATTTTTACAATTTAATCTAATTTTTGCTTGTTTTGAAAGGATTTATCATAATTTACTAACAATAATAAGCTGTTATCATAACCCCTTATTGTGAGGGGTTGGGGTTGGGGTTGGGGTTGGGG
>Ga0302271_10000753_pt1 | contig 31805 bp, 22 predicted proteins | sample III_Bog_N1_1_FD_198767 | JGI IMG/M metagenome (GOLD analysis project Ga0302271, IMG submission 198767) | Peat permafrost microbial communities from Stordalen Mire near Abisko, Sweden - III_Bog_N1_1 | ecosystem: Environmental > Terrestrial > Soil > Wetlands > Peat | place: Sweden: Abisko... | reverse complement strand
CTTCTGTGGAAGAGATAGGAACCTAGATCCTTTTAAGTCAAAATGAAGAATCATTTATTTTTCTATCAACAATTCAATGAATTATTAAATTCAGTTTGAATCAATAATTTAAATGCCATCCCCTCATTGCTTAAGTTTAGGTGAAGATCCAGATATTAGAGTGAAATTCACTAAAGCTGAAGGGAGCAGTTCATTTTTATTATGAGTGCTATTTCTGTGAAGGAGCGTAAATTGCGTGGATTTTCGCAGTTGTTTTCTATCTCCTGTTTTTAGATAGCTGCTGGAACTCGGATCTCCATGCAATTTAAGAATAAGCTTCTTAGGCTCACATTCAATTACTCTAAGCTCAATTTTACAGCCAGGGTTTATCTTTTAAGAATATTTATCTGCTCGACTTATTGATTCCCCTGAGTTCAGAGTGTAATTGAATTAAAGATTAAACTTCTTCAAATTGCTGCTTGGAACAACATCAACATTTGTGTCTTTATTATTGCTATTGCGTGCATCATATAATAGCTCAATTTTGTTGATTTCCAGCTCAACTAGCTAAGATTTTATGTAATCAATCTTTTGTTGGAAATCCAATTAGATTGCCTCATGCTCAGCTTATTTTTTATGAGAATCTTCGACACTTCCATGTCTCTTCTTTGGTTCATTATTTTTCTAATTTTCGTTCTTTTTCTCTAAGTTCTTTGAACTCTTGTCCTTAGCAAACAAGTCTTCATTACCTTCTTCTTCTTTATGTTCTTCTTGATATTCTGCTTCTCTTTAGTCAGATTTCTGCCTCAGATGTTTTTTCACATTTTATCCCTATTTTATCTTAATACCCTTGATTTATTTCCCTTCCATGCCTTGCTATCTCAACTTATCTTACTGAGAAAATGTCCCTTTGGTTTCTTCAGGTTCTTCGCTGATTTCCTAAAGAGAAGATTCATTAATTCTATGATCCTTATCCTTCAGCTTTCTGACAATACTTGAGTTACGACTTCTATTATTACTCTTACTTGCTTGCAAAAAATATTTACTTTGATATGCATTCGAGAATCCAGGAATACGATAATTCACCTATGTCAGATTGTTTGTACTAGAATCTGCAATAATATGAAGCAAGCCTTATTTCCCATACACAGCTCTCTCACACCAGCCTAGAAGTGGTCTGATTCTCTTTCGAACAGGATACCTTCCTTCTTTCCCGAAGCTTTCTCCTTAGTTTTATACTTCATGCTCGATTTAATCCTTGTGGAATCCACGCTCAAAAATTTATCCATATTCAGCAAGAACTTCCTGTTTCTTCTTATTTTTCTTGGAGACCCTTGATTTTCCTAAATCTAAAGATGAACCGGGTGATTCTTATGATTTCGATCTCTAAGACGTTATCTATGAAAAGGAAGAAGAATTTACTGAAATAGAATCTTGATTTTCAAGAGATTTATGAATATCTTCAGGATATTTTAGTTTCTTTAGTTTTTTAGAAACCTTTTTTAAATATTCACTTTTCTCAATCTCAACACTTGTATCCCTGCCACTACTAGCATTCAAATCATTTATTTGTTCTCTATGTCTAATGGGAGTGATCATCTTTCTTTTCTTCCCTCTCTCCCGAAATGGAACTTGCTGACATGTGTCTTCATTCATTTCAAGTTAATTTTCAATTGTTTATTTATGATTTGATTCTACTTCCATTGAATGATTTCTAGAATTTTTGAATTCCTACTATTATTATTTTTACTAACTTATTCTTTCCTCTTACTCATCGTCTTCTTGCAATTCTTAGTATGAGTGCGAGTTGCTCATAATATCCATTTGCTTTTTTGGATTATCTTCTGCAGATTTCAGCAAAAATTCTTTATTTTCAGTAATTCTTAACATTTATCCCTTGGTTTTTTCACTAAAACCTTCCTTAAATTCTTAATAACCTTCTTATCCTGTTTCTTAATGTGCTTCTCTTCCATTCGATAAACGATCACTTTGAAGTATCATAATAGATTCCTCCTTTTCTTTAAGTTCTTATTCATTTTCACTGGATTCTTTACTTGGTCTTCGTTTTAATCTTCTTTACTACTATTAAATATGCATTTTTCCATCACCTTTATCTACAAAATCTAATTACTCTTTTTATCTTTCAACTTAAAAACCTTTATTCTTCTGATATTATTATCCTTAAGGGTTCTATTTTTCATATTCTTCTTCATTTTTATCCCTTTTTACTCCTTCTTTAGCAAACTATTTATTTTACTACTAATAATTCTATTGTTATGTGCTTATTTCTTCAATAAAGCTCAATTTAGTAGCTCCTTTATTAACTGAATCACTAAATCTATCACTCTTATGTACACGAGACTCACTGATATCTAATAGAGAACCACTTCTATTTTCAGTTGCAAAGTTATTATGGTTATTATTTTTCTTTCTTTATGACATTTCGTTAATAATCCTTTGGTTGTCGTTTAACCACTATGATATTTCCTCATCAGAAGCTATTTAAATTTCTAAATCTTCATCAGCATCATTGTATTTCTTAATTTTCCTAGAATATCCAGAACTCTTTTCTACTTCCCTTGTTCTTATCACATCCTTCTTAGATTAACTCTCACATTTATTCTTCTTCTTATCTCCTAAACTTAGTTTACTATCTTCAATAAAACTAATATCTTCCATTTACTTAATCCTCTGTTAAAGCTTCAATAGTTTTTGGTTATCTTTATTATTTAAGCCTAAAAGTTTATCCTAATCTTGGTTCTTTTGAGTTATTTAAGCTCTCAAATCTTCTTGCTTTTCCGCTGATAAAACTATCTCCGATTACGATAGTGATATTTCAAAATCATCTTATTTCTTACTATTATTCTTGGTTTAGGAGAATGGTGTGGCTAACTACTATTTGAATTAATCATCTAGTGCCACAGCAGGCATATTAGAAATCTACCTCAGTAACTCTAAGTCATCGAGTCTATCTGAGCTTACATCGCTTAGTTATTCTGGCTTGTTACTAATCGAAGAAAAACCTCCTGAATATGATTACCTGCTGATTTATTTCTGATACAACTATTACTGCTACCTGTGAGCTCTGAAGGAACTAATCTTTCTAGAAGGGATATTTAAATAATATTAATTGCTAGCACTATCGATATTATTCTGCTCAGGTTTTTCTTCATTTCTGGATGATTATCTATCTTATTATACTAAGATATTATACTTTTATGGATATTTATCATTACTTGTTTCCTTAAAATTAGAATTTGAATTCCTGGCACGATCTCCAGATTGCTGTAAACTTATTTGTTTCTTGAAGGAGTTGCTGGCTTATTGAATTTAGGTCTCAGGACTTAATCCAAAATCACTGAGACTATCTCTCTTACGTTGTGCTTCTATTCTTGCAATGTAAGATTCGTCTTCACAATCACTGAGACTACTCACACTCAATCTGTTCATCTCTCCAACTAATTTACTTGATTTTTTCATGCTTCCTTTTTCCTCAGACCCTTCAATGTCGCTTTCACTCTCTAGAGACAATCTCACTTGCTTTCTGAAATAATCATCAACTTTTTCAGTTCCATCATAGTTCAGCCCAGAATTTATCTTTTTGACTTCATCCCCTGTCCGCCTTCAAAACACAACAAAAAAAATCGTTAAGGGAGACAGTTTCAAGCAGCTCAATCGCTAAGATCATGGATGCTATTATTTGTAATTTTCATTTGATATTTTTTTTCACATAGCAAATCTAAATGGACCTCACTTGCCGATGTTCACTGCTTTCTTCGCTCGAAGACTGATCCTAGAAGATGAAGATGAAGAGACTCTGCTGTTATTTTTAGAATTGGACCTTTTTGTTCTGTTATTACTTGAGTGCATCCTCTGTTGTGGCCTTGCGCTCATTCTGAAAGAAGATAGATTTCTCCTTGAATTTCTTTGATTTTGAAAATTCAATTATTGCAGGAATTGAATTTGTTTTCTTGATAGGATTTGCGCGTAGATTCAATATTATTTTGCATTGGGAGATAAGAATATAATAAGAATAACCGAAAAGATGAAGAGATCTTCTTCTTATTTTAAGAATTCTTCTTAAATCTATGTCCATGTATGTCTTAAACTTGAAATATTACAAAAAGATTGTATTTTATTGCTACTAAGCGAATACATAACTAGAATAGTTTCTTATTGACATTAAAATATTGATGAATCGTTTAAGGAACATAAAATGAAAGAGGTGCACTATTTATTTATTTTATGATATTAAACAAGTTAAAAAGCTAATGAAAACTTCTTCTTCTTGTTTCAATCTGATTCGAATCCATATTCCTTAGTGAATTTCTTCGAATCGAGTTTGAGATATCTAGCATATTCTCTGTCGAAATCGAATTCCTTGTTGGGATTGCGTTCCCTGAAAATTCTCTCTAAGTTCTATTTAATCTTATCTCTATGCTGATCAACTTCCTTTTTGACTCTTTTGTCAATGTCACTGTATGACTCAGCAATAGCAGGTGCGAATTATTCGTTTAATTTTCCAAGGAAGTCATTTCCAGTCCATCTGCAATCAGGCTCCATGAAATTACCTCTGCCTGCGTGCATCGGATAGATAGCTCCAATGGTAGGTTAGTCTTGGTAGTAGTGCTTAAACATAGTCCTCCTTGAGCTTGCTCCGATGTAAGAATCTAAATCAAGATTTTTTCTGGCATTCTCTGCTTTCTAGTCTTTATCCAAACGCATGTAGTCCGAAGATTCAGACTTGCGGGCTTTGCTTTACAAGACTTTTCGTAGATCTATTTGGTGTCTCAATGCTTGTTAGCATTTCTGGAATGTTAGACTTCTCATTAGGCTGGTTTAGATCTGATTGTTTTTAACTTTCTAAGATATTATTGAACCAAGATTTTGATTTCAATTCTTTATGTCTTTTTTCCCCTTTCTTTGCTCTGCAAATGGCATGATTCTTTCAATGCTTTTTCAGTGTAAAATTAACTTTATTTACCGAAACAAAACAAAAATAATTTCTTTTTTATGAAAATCTCATTTAAAATCAAAAAGATATCTTTTAGATTTGTAATAGAACATCTACATGCACAATTATTAACAATTGTATTATCATCTTGACTGATTGAATCAGCTATTAGGAGTAAAGATGATAAAGTAAAATAGAAAACTTGCCTTTAATTATGAAATATATTTACATGTAAAATCGATTGGATATGAAAAAAGATTAAGAATAAACAATTACTGAGATTAAATCTGCAAGAAAGGAATCCTCGAGAAGATTCTGATTTTTGTTTATCTATTTGCGTCAGCTTTGATGTGCCCTCATCAAACGAGACAAATTAAAAATAAAAGTCAATAGCAAAAAAAGGAACTTATTTTTTAGAGGATTTTTTTAAACTTCACAACCAAGGATTAACACTTCTCAAGATTCTAACATCCCTAGCAGCTTAACCCTCACAAGATTTATATTACCATCTAAACAGTGCAGTTTCACATCTATCTACCACCAAACTAAACAAAATTTCTAAAGAACAAACTTTTAGAATCGCCTACTTATTTTTTAAAGAAAATACATTATGAAGCTGAAATTTTTGGAATTTCTTTCGAATATCCGACCGAAACCATTTAAATGGCTCCAGAAATATTTAGACGTAGAAGTAGAATGGGCGTAATTCAAGGTAAACATGCGTCCACATAAAGGGAAATTTTTTCTTCTGGGTATTGCAGTATTCTATCCAGTGTATAAGCCCGTTCTCAGTAGTGCTCATTCGTTTGCGTTAAATGCATTATCTCGCAATTTAGAGAAGAATGAACCGCTTCCAAAAATGGCTGAAAGCTTTGGGAAATAGCTAATCACTGGAGTATTTTAAGATACCGATGTGTAAAGAGAAAGTGGAATATTCGTTTAAGATCTAGTCAAACGGCAATTAGTCTTAGATGCAGTTCTTCAGCTGTTAGTTTAAAGCATAAAAAATCCATTGTTTCTAGATGAAAGCAAAGTATTTGGAAAACAACTTGTTCTTGATGTGTTAAAAGACGAGGAAACAGTAAAACACACATTAAACCTTCTGTTACGAGTCGTGAAAGACCCTGAATTCAAGTAAGAAGGAGTAGAATTAGTAAAACACGTTTTTAATCAGCCAGAAGTTAGTGAATAAATAGTTGATCTCCTACGTACTTCAATGGCAGACTAGAGATGTCGTAGCTCCTTAGCCGCCGCCATGGCTGCAGCTACAAATGAAATGCTCATGGACAAAGAAACCCTTGAGAAGCTCAAGCTGTTCACTTACTTTTTATTAGAAAGTGAGAGCAGCAGCCAAAATGGGTCTATTAAGTAAATGATTGACATGGTCGTAGACAATGTAATAAAAAAGAGAACCGAAAACTCCAAAGAGAACGAATTCCAAAGGATATTTGCAGATTCTACAAAAGATACTGAACTCAAATTATCATATGAAGATCGACTGAAAGATCTCAAAAATTAATCGAATATACAATTTTAGGATTAGAATGATAAATCTAAAAAGAGATTCTTTTTCCTTTGATCGATCTTTTTGACGAGATAATGAATACTAAACCTATCATAGCAATAATCTTCATTAAATTTACCATTAAAGTTCGCTTCATTATGTCCAGATTCAATAGGAAAAAAGAACATAATCTATTTAACAATATCTAAAAAATTACTCTTTTTCAGAAACTACTTTCTAGTCATTTTATATTGCTTTCTACTTTGCCTTTAAGCTCTTTGATGATATTACTTGCATAGAGAGGGAGGGAGAGGGAGTATGGAATAGTTATTTTTTATCATAAATAATGTGCTGTTGTTATTGTTATTGTTGATAAATCATCCTCCTTTGAAAATAATTTGTTTTTAATATCACAAAGTGGAAAACTGTTTTTTCTTTAATTACTTGTGAGATCTAAAATATAGGTTTAGACTCATGGAATTACTGCAAAAAGAGAAAGTAAAAAAGAGTTGGGACGTTTTCTGTTTTACAAACTTCTCCCGAACAGAAATCAGTATAAAAATCTAATAAAAACTGCTCGAGTAAGACCCTCCAAACAAAGAGAGAGAGTTAAACTCGAATACGACAAGCAATCATGTATTCACTCTCATCAATGAATAGAGCTATTGGTTTCCTTGGAATAGTGATGCTAATGGGCTTAGTGTCAGCCTTCACTGTTCCTTCAAAATCGCCTGACTCTTGTAAAAAAAGCTAATAAATATCTTTAACATCCTCATTATTCACAGATATCATATTCTTCATTCTACTCCTGCTAATCCATTTTATGGAATGATTTTCTTTAGTACCTTAGCTACTTCGAAGCCATCTTGAATCAAACATGCCATCTCCCTCGAACCTAAAGATACTCTCTCTGCTTTTGAAAATTAAGCAAGATCCATGTAGATCATAAATGGATTTCTTTTTGAATTTTCAGCAAAAAAAATTGGTTTGTTTTTTTGAACTTCAGAATCCAGGATAATCAAATTCAACAAGGATTTAGAAATTGAAGATGGCGTAATTGCAGCGAGGAGCTCAAAATTCGATAAAATCACTGTCAAAGATGCAGACATTTGGGTATGCAGTTAGCTCTAATATTATGAAAAAAAGAATTTAAAAGATAATAAGAATATGCTGCTTTAAGTGCTTAATGTGCTTAATGTGATTTCTTTCATTAGGCTTCAGAGAATTTGTATGTGAAATCAACGGAGGCTGTGCATATTGAGACCAACGATTTATATGTGAATTCCATTGGTTCATTGAATGTGAAAAGTTAAATACTTATGAAAGGCCGCGTAGTCTTGAATAAACTGACTGCTGTTGAATCTGCATAAATCAAGACTCTTCAACTAAATGGAATCAGATAATGGACTGTCATTGAACATGAAGACTTTGAAGATTATTTAGAAGAAAATGAAGAAATAGAGAAAACAAACGATGATACCTCATCATCAAAAGAATTAATCTCTCTCTCAAGCAGTGATCCTGATTCTTCTTGGAATTTCATGTAAGTCAATAGCTGTGAAGGGACTCATCATAGCAAGTTCAATGGAGGTTATTGTAAAATATCCGATCAAGCCATCACCAAGACTTTCCATGATCTACCAGCACACTCTTATGTCAAATTATCTGCTGTGATCCATGCATTTGATGATTGGCAAGGTGAAAAGCTTTTCGTTTAAGTCAATGGAAATAAAGGTAAAAATCTAGCAATAATTGGTTGATTGATTTGAAAATGCCATTAGTTTATTGCTAACAAAGTATCTGTGCTGATAACTTATCAATTTTTAAAAATACAGTTTGGAGTAAAGCAGTAGATAATGCGAAGAAACAAGGATAAAAATCAACTTGTGGAGGATCCATGCCAGACACTCTCAACATGTAAAACCAATAATTGTTATTATTAAATCAGGAGAATAATCAATAGATTAATAGGTGTCTCTTTCGTCACAAGAAAATAATCAATTCGCTTTGTTTTGTTAGAAAATTTGAAAAGATCCTACTTTCAAATGAGAGCTCATTAGAACTTACTTTCGGATCAGAACTTCAGAAAAATTCTTGCCAGGCAAGCTTCGCTATTGACGATATCTCTCTGAGCGTTCGATGAAGACAACTCTTCTGTGAGGCTTAATTTTTTTATTCCCACTTGAGAACGGACAAAACTCATTCTCTCAGAATTAGAATCTAACAACATTCCTTGAATGTTTTCTATCATATTTTCTCGAAACTAATTCATAAAATAACACTTAAATACATAAATGAGAAGAATTCAACTAATTTTAGATTTATCAACTGGTTGGAAAATAGGAGAATCTTAATCTTAACTTGCTGATATTAAATAAAATATTCATGTTCTTTGATTTACACTCTCCAGATAATAAAATGCTAAAATAATTGCATCGTTTTTATATTCAAAAGCTTTGTGGTATTTTCAGTGTGATTTCTTTCCATAGAGGATAGTCGTTGATCTTTAAATTAAAGCAGCTTAATATTTAAATCAAGAATCATCTACTCCAGAAGTACCATATCTAAAAGAGGAAAACATTTATTTTGTGAAGAGGCATTTTCAAGAATTTAAGAGATTAAAAATATTATTTTCCCGAAGAAAAAGTACGCTCTCTTGAAAAACTTAGCAAATTAATTTGGGATTGTTAAAAAAGCAAAAAAAAGTGAAAACAATTAACCGCAAATTTAGAACTGGGAGGGAACGCAGAAAGAGAGAAATTCAATTGAGATTCAGGCCTTTCCGGCCATGAAAGGTAAGCTATTTAAACAACAAGTCCATATGCATCTAACCATCAACATTTGTAGGCACTCTATCTGAGAAATTACTTCCTAACAAAAGTTTGAATTTCTCAGCGATCAACAATCAATAATAGCATTTACACCCATAAAAGAGATTGAGTGAGCAATAATCGTACAAAATACCAAAAAAAGAATCAAATTATGGAAATGAAGGTGGAAATGCTGTATTTTAGCGGAGAGTAAGTTAATAAAACACTAGTGAACTTACTAGAAATATCATGATGAGTGGATAAGTTATACAAAGGAATGAGTCATTTAAGCAACATGGCGGTTTTCAGGTAGATTCCTCCAAGAAAAATGGATCCACTTAGTATGGTAGCTTCAATAATGAAGAAATCTTTGATGAAGTGGTTAATTCACGCAACAATTATTCGAAATCTTAAAATGATCTTGGTGGGTTGAATCAGCAAAATCCAACACTTTAACTGCAGAAGACACCTTCTTTTCATCTGTAACTTCCTAGGTAACTCCAAGTCGAGCAAAATCAGAAACAACTCCATCAATTGGAATGCTAAAATATTGACATCAGAGGTGATATTAATTAGCTTGGAAATGAAGAAAAAAATGTAAAAATCGATAGAGACTTTCGTCCCAAAGATGCTCAGCACTTCATCGAGCAAATCGAGTTTAATTCTAAGAATAAAGCTAATAGCAATATAAATGGGTTTAGTAACAACTAAAACAATAATATTCAAGGCATAAACAAGGTAACATTTGCATTGAGTTTTTACCAAAAGATGCAGTGAAATGCAATTCACTCCTTGAAAAAATAGCTAAGCTAAGAAGAAAAATATTGGATAGCAAAAATTTTTATTTGTTTTCATTATTATCTCTAAATCTGCATTGTGTTTGTTGCTTTAATTTTGTAGTTATCGAGCTCGATTGAGGGTCAGGCAGTACAATCGAATAAAATCACATCACCACCACTGCCACCAAATTTTATTAAGAAAACTACCTCAACCATATACTAAGTAGAAGAATCAATAAAACCTGAAACTAGCAACGCCCGTATTAATAGGAAAAATAATGTAAAATCAAATAGTCAAAATGAACTAGAATCAGCTCAAATACCGCAACAACAACTAGCTAGCAATGAAATCTAACTGAAATTATGTGATCACTTAGATCTATCTCGAAAAGAAATAAGTTTACTTGCAAGAGAATATCTTTAAATACTTCATATTCCATCAATAAATCTCAACACACAAACTCTATCCATTTTTAATCTTATCTCTCTTTAGAAGTAAAATTTTTCACTCATTTAGGTGGAATTATTGCATTAACGTTTAATTTATTTCAAATCTTTTCTTCTATTTTTCAAAGATACGTATCTGAGAAGCTGCTTGAAAGACTCAAGGAAGAAGCTAAAGCAAGAATATAAACAGAGCAATAAACTAGGGCGATGCTATAAAGCTAAGAGAGGATCATCAAAAATATTGTAATATTTGGAAAATACAGAAATATTTTGATTGAATTGTTGATTGTGCTACAGGAATCGAAATGTCAGGTGTACAAAGAAGAACCTATTGACGAAAATGAAGAATAATGAAGTTGGGCAAGAAAATAACCATCTTTGTACCTTGAAAATAGCATTTTCAATAAGGATTGGAAGAAACATTGAAAAAACAATTTGCACTGTACATTTGTTTGGACAGATCTAAACTAGTTCGATGAGTTTTGTCTGTGTGGAAGAGTTATTATGACTATTTAAAAGAGGAAAGTTAAAAAAGGAAAATGTGTAGTTTTAAAAGACACGACACTTATTTGATAATTATCAAGATCATTATTTTTATTTAAATAAAAAATGTTTGTATTAACACAAGAAAGAACATTTAATTAGAGAAAGAGATACATATTTTGAGATAGATACTGATTGATAATTCGTTGATAAGAATAGGGAAGATTTGAGTGATAATCATGCTAAGATAAATTTGGTGGGAATCCCACAGAAAAAACGAATTAACTTCCTCCTTCAACAGACTCTCGACGTTTGAATATCAATTATCAAACTTCACTGCGATGTATCAGCTATCTTCCAATAATTTGAACTTGGAATCCCCTCTACCACTAATATTTACTTCTTAATTCCTTCATAACAATGAATTTCTTACTTCAATAGTATTGTCAAATAGCTCATTATGTAGGAGGATTCATAATAAGTACAAAAGAAGAAAGAAATACAAGAAATCACTTAAAAAAAAGCTAAAACAATAATCCCATGTACGTTTAAAAACTTGGATGCTTGAGAGAATCAGTGGAGTTCATTCTATCAAAAAGTAATCTATCCCCCACAGCTTTACTAAATTAGGCAGATTGGTATGACAAAGAAAATCCTTTATTTGATTGAAATGAAATTCAAGCTTGGGAGGGGAGATTCTTTGATTGGCTTAATTGCGATCTAAAAGTGGGAGGATAAGGCAGGTGTATTTAAAAAAAGCTTGTAATTACAGAACAAATAATCCTAGGAGAGCTTTTGAGTTGAATAAACAGTAAAAAAAGAATTTTTTGCAACAATGGCATAGGCAAGACATATGCAGCCTCAATTATCTTCTGCTTCTGGTGAACTTAGTACTCTTTAGCAACAAGAAGTGCTGGAAAAATAAAAATAACCCCCTCTAGACTCTCTTTGCTCTTAACAGACAACGCTCAAAAAGTGCAGACCATTCTTTAAGCAGCCTCATCATCCAAATAATGTAGTAGTTACTTAGAAAAACTAATTCCTTGATAGATCACAGGGAATATCTCCTACACTATGTTCCCCATCTGATTCAGCGCAGGCAAGAGATAATTAAAATGCTGTGTTCTTTTAGTGTCTCAAGAAATAATCAATGGTAAAATCAATATCTACAACAAAATCGGCTAATACTACGACTACAGCAGTTATTGATGGTCCTGTGCAGCAAGTATCTTCGCTGGCATCCCCGAGATAGCAGCTGAGAAATGAAAATAGCAGCAGTAGCTGCAGCAGTTAAGGGAAAAATAATAATATTTCAAGTGAAGAAGATGGCCGATTCGATTATTCCCCGAGATTTTAAGACTCGAAGTCGTTTAAATAATTGAACTCTCAACACAAATAGTATGGAACTGATTCAAAAGGATCAGCTGATAAGACAATAGCAAAAATCTCAAGACTTCTCTATCTATCTGATGAAAAATAAGAAAACTTGAATGGAAAGGAAACAGTAGATAGACTCTTCGAACGAACTCAATACAATCGAATTCCTCTTTAGCCTTTTGCAGAGAACATTTGCGACATTTAATCTCACAGCTAGCCCCCCTCTGGAACGAAAAACAACAATAACTCTTCAATCGATCGAGGAAATACAAAAAATGAGCCTACCGAAGAATGCCCTTACTTGCAGAGTTCTGGCAAAAAATAGCAATACTTTTTCACTACACCGAACAAGCATGAAGCATAATTTTTTACCTACGGTAGTGCCTCTCAAGCTCTTTGCAATGTTTCTGGAAATAACTATTTTAAACCTAAACCCTTTGGATCTCCAAATCAATCTCCAAGATAAAGATATCAGGAAGGTTAATTATTTAAACCTACATATCCTGCTGATGATGCCATCGAAAAACGCTAAGGCAGAATCGGAAACAGTTCAAGTGAGTAGAAGGGTGCTAGATAATTTGGTTAATCTTCGTTTGCTTCCTTACCCGATAGGTGTGTTGCTGATTATGATTGTTCGATGGATTATTCATAATAATTTCACAATTAATAATATGAGCCATACTAACAGACAAAATAGCAATAATAAGTTGCAATCTAATCATTCTATTCGATTAATTCACAGTAATTTTTCAAAAATCAATCGCAGTAAATCAATCATGGTAGTACTAGTAACAACAATAATAGTAACCTCAGTAATTCAATTATTTCAGGATATTACTAAGATAATCTGCCTTCTTAACTAGTTTAAGATGTCAGTGTTGGAGGTGATATCTTTCCTGCTGGTTCAAGTAATCTTTCTTCTTCTTTTAGGAATATCAGTTCAATACAACCCTAATAGCAGCAACCACAGAAATTCTTTTAACAATTGATGGTTTTTGAAGAATAAAGACAACAATAATAGAAGTAATAATCCGGATTGTTTCCTGCTTAAAATTTATCTTTAGGATATTAACTAGGCAGTCACGTTAGTTTTGGCTAGAGATCTTCACAGCAATAGATGTATCCGAATAATTCGATTCCTATCGGATACTCTTCTGATAATAGTATCTAAAACAACAACACGAATAGCCATATTAATTTCGATGACGAATAGGAATTCAGTTAAGTTGGAAATACCCATGATCCTTCAGAAGTAGATGAGCAAGAAGAAGAAGAACATCAAAGCTGCAGAAATATGAAATTACTTATGGAAGCAAACATCTGCAAGACAGAACAAGAGCTGTAAAAATAGTAAATATCTCATGCAAAAAAGGAAGAAAAATAGACAAAATAGAAAAAATACTCTCGATAAAGTATCAAACTAAGCGATGAAGAAGTAGTAATATTAAATGAAGCACCCAAGAAGCGAAGAGCAAATAGCAAGGCTAAGATTTAAAATATCTAGCAATAGCTGTAGCCCCAGCTTCCACGTTAATGTACACCTCCTTCTAAATTAGAAAAAAAATCCACTGCTGATTTGCAAAAAAGCAAGAAACCCAACAAAAAAAAGACAGACATCCAGCTAAACGATGATTCTGAGGACTAAACAAGAGAATAAGAGAATAATAGCAAAGGACAAAAAGGTGTTACACGAAATAAGTTCGACACAAAGAACTTAGTCAAGAATTTCTTGAATCAATTCTTATCATTCGCATCCAGCACAGACCCAAAAGAGCAATCAGAAGTGTGCTCAGTGTTAGGTGTTGAAAAGTTTTAGCTGACAGGTTACCAAGAGAGGCTTCGGTAGTTCTTGAAACACAGCAAATACAATAGGCAGCTATTCAAGGAATTCATTCATGTGGAGTAATTTAGAGTACTATTCTCTTATTTCTTACAGCATAAAGCGCAAGCGTGGATTGAAAATGGAAGAATGAAAGATAAATTATCTCATTTTCGAGCTCTTAGCAATTTCACGTACATATCTGAAAATCACGACACAGTTAAATCATGGAGATTTAGATACAACTTTGTCTGAGATATATTAAAATAGCGAAAAGTTAGAAGAGAGAGAGAGAATTCATTTGAATTGTCACCTAAATTTATATGACAAACAATTTGTATTTTTCTTTTATGGGGAATTAATTGTTAAGACTTTAAAATAGATTCACTTTTAAGCATGAAATTAACGGGAATAATAGCAATTAATTACCATTTAAACAACCTGATTTAGACTTCTACTTGATCTTTTTGCTCTCAGTATGATTATTAATTAATATTTAAACACACATTTGCTCTCTCTTTCTCTTATACTACTGCTCATTCAAATAGAACTAAGTTTCCTCAATTAACTACTCCCCAAAGGTTAAATTGTTTTGCTCTTCCAAGTCACACACAGCGAAACTCGAACAAAAAATAATTTAAAGAGTCTAATTACTCAAGACAAAAAAAGAGGATTTTTAAATTTTGCGTAAGATAAAATGTCCGATCTCAAGGATACCAAAATCAATGGCAAGTATCTCATAGGGTAGAAGCTTGGATCAGGCTCTTTCGGAGACATTTACTTGGGTAAAATACAAGAAACAAATGCAATAGGATTCGCAAATTCTCATCATTTTTTGTTTTTCTCTTTGCAGCTACGAACACTGAAACCAAAGAAATCGTTGCTGTTAAGCTTGTATGAAGAGGATATGCTTTTAAAAATAGGGCGGGGATTGGAGTGTTCAGGGAATAAGTTGGATTTTATTGTTTTTAGGAGGACAGCAAATCGAAGCATCCTTAGTTGCTATTTGAAGCTAAAATCATGAAAACTCTCCAAGATAGAAGTAAAAATTCTTATTTTCTTAAATAATAAGTTGAAAACAAAGAAAATATTTGATTGTTCTCATTTATTTTCCTGTTATTTTTTGGTACTTAGTTGGTATTCCCAAGCTATATTGGTACGGCCAGGAGGCAGGATGCAATGTGATGGTGCTTGATCTATTAGGTCCATCACTTGAAGATCTTTTTAATCTTTGCAAGCGAAAATTCTCCCTCAAAACAACAATCATGATATGCGATCAAATGGTAGTTCTTGCATAGCTTATCTAATACAAAAACCAATAGAATTACAGAAATCACTTAAAATAATTATTTTCCTTTTTTGTTTTTCTTCAGATTTAACGTGTTGAGAGTGTGCATTTCAAGAGCTATATACATCGAGATATTAAACCAGATAATTTCCTAATCGGCTTAGGCAAAAAATCCAACACAATCTATGTCATCGATTATGGTTTAGGCAAGAAATTCCGTGATTCTAAGACTCACTAGCATATTCCATATCGAGAAAACAAAAACCTAACTGGTACAGCTAGGTATGCTTCTATTAATGCACATCTAGGTATAGAGCAATCCAGAAGAGACGATCTAGAAGCCATTGGATACGTGCTCGTGTATTTTCTGAAGGGTTATCTGCCTTGGCAAGGTATCAAAGCCAACAATAAGCAAGAAAAGTACAATAAAATCATGGAGAAGAAAATGTCTACACCAGTTGAAATCCTCTGTAAAGGTCTGCCAATCGAATTCTCAACATACTTGAACTACTGCAGATCGCTGAGATTCGAAGACAAACCAGATTATCTGTATCTCAGAAAGATGTTCAAAGAGCTCTTTTACAGGGAAAATTATGAATGGGATTACATCTACGATTGGTGTCTGCCAATCTCTGTAAAAAAATGACAAAAATTTTAGTATTTTTATAATTTTTTTTTTATTATTTTGTTGTGATTCTAGGGAGAGAAGATAACCACTTATTCGAATGGTAAAATATCCATTACCATCAACACAAATCCTCCTTAGCAATCTAACCCTCCAGTAACACTCCACATCAGTAAGCATAAAGAAATTAATTATTACGAAACAATTGATAAATTATTTTATCGTTTTCTTTTTCATTTTAAAGATGAGACTCCCATGGGAAAGCTAGGTGAAGATGACAAACTCAAGGGTGATTATCTTAAAGACAAAGCTGATATGCTCATTAATCAAATGGAAACACTTGAGAAACCAGATGATTAATAACTGCAAAACAGCATGCTTCCTCCAACGGAAAGAGGCATCGACAAACCAAACATCTCAGGTGAAGTTTCTAATCGATAGAACGTGTCTGATTAGAATCCCTATGGAGCGATTGATCTAGGGGATATGAAAGTTGATTTGAATTAGACACCTTCGCATGGAGGTATCGATTATGGAAATACTCCTGCATACGATATGGGAGATGGCTATGGTAATTATGGAGCATATCAGACACCTTAGTATGAATTTAACAATACAAATAACTCAGATGGAAATAACAATAATAACTACTACAATAACCCAATCCCAAGCAACATCAACCCAAGCCCAAACAACAACAATAACAATAATTCACAAGAAAATGAAGGAAAAGAGACGGTCTTCAACATGAACAACTGAGATGAAGCATTGACATCTTTTATTCTGTCTTGGTTGAACTGTTTTTTGGATTTAATTTTGGAGTATTTATGGTTTCTTTATTGAGTTGGATTACAATAGAATAATGTAATAAATACATGTTTTGTGGTTTAGTTCTCATTATTCTTTTTCTGAGAAAATAAATTAAAAAACTCTAAAACAATTGAAAAATTCTTTTATTCTTAAATATCTAACAACTTTAAGAATTCAAACGATATCACAATTCAAGGAAATATAAAAGTTATCAATATTAGAAGGGAAAGAGGGGATAACTTCAAGAATATACTGGAAAAAGACATCAGAGAAGAATGAAAGAAAAACAATTTCTGCTGAAAATATCTCTCTCTCTCCTTTCTTCTCTTGTTCATTCTCTCACTATTTTAGAGTCATCCTGATTCTTCGTTTAGTGTTCATTTTTTTATTCTTCTATTCCATAATTTTGAAATCTATCAAGTAGATCTAATGCCGAGCAATGATCTCTATCTGATTCTTCGTTTAATCCTTTAAGAACTCAGCATATCCCTTTTTAAGTTCTCCTTGATTTTCTTAAAAATGACTCTTCCATCCAGAATCACTCTCAAACTCCCATACTACCTCAGCGATGTCAGATTTCTATTACTTTTACTCATCACTCAGAGGATTAAGATTATTTTTATTGCTATTTTAAATGTTGTTTCCAATCGGCAATGGTTCTCCCTCAGCTACTCTTAGAATGCCTCTAACCGTACCTGTTTTTGAATTCATTTATTTTTTATCCTTGACATTGATAGAATATTTTTTTCCTTTGATAACTACATCTAATATTTCGGTAGTTTTATTATTTTAAAATGATTTGAAGGTATCTTCGATTCTCTGCTGCATGCTGTCTTCGTAAGGGACATACTAACTATATCCGTTTTTATAATACCAAGCTATTGCTTAGGATCCTTCTCTTTCTTCCATCTTTAATATAGGCAAACTACTTAGTTTTTATTCACTTATTATTCTTCTAGATCTGATCAATTTTATTATTTGCCAATAATCTTTTTTTTTCTCCCCCTCCACAAAACTGCTTAAATGTTGTGAAATTATGATCTTTTCTATATTAATATTTCCTTTCTCACAGTTACTTGTATTAATCATCACATATGGTGAGGTGAATTCGTTCAATCATTCATACATATTAAACAAAGAAGAAACGATAAACAAAAACAAATATTAATTGAAATGGTTAGAAATCAAAAGATTGCTCATTCATTCCTCTTTTAATCACCTTCAACTATCTATTTCAATGACTTAAATATCCTTTTCACACACCCTTCATCTCTTGGTTTTTCACTCACAAATGGTTTTTAACAATCCTTGCAGTAGCTATTCATTTTAAAGACCATACAACCTCCAATTTTGATTTTCCCTTCTTGATCCTTTTTGAAAGTATCTTCGCTCGGATATCCATAAACGATTGGTATAACTTCCTCGTTTCTAAGACAAAAGGGGCATTTTGGACTTGTATCACAAGTTCTGCTTCTAATATTACCCATTGTACAACAAAAGTTATTTCTTTTGGTTTGGGTGGAATTGTTAGCCTAATTTTGTTTAGGAACAATTATGCAATTTCTAATCGCAATGATTGATTTCAACTCCTTCAATGAATCTATTGCGTAATTTACAATAAAGATAATAAATATGTCTTTAAGGCCTTTAAGAGATAAATAATTATTCCATCATTCTCCGTGTAGAACAACAAAATAATAAAAGAATAAGAATGGGGAAACGAAGGAATGTTACACTTAAGCTAAGTATTGCGTTCTTTTAGAAATATAAAAATATCTATTTGCGAAGTTTTGATTATTACAAATAGACAATCAGATTAGCAAATTCAAATCAAAACTGGAAAATACTCAGATATTTTTTTTATAATAATAACAAATCCAAAACTTTTGGAATACCTCTGCTAAAAAAGCAACAACAAAAAGAGTATTGCATCAAAAATACATCTTTATCCAATTAGACAAAATTTCAATGGAGATCTGTCCTGTTGTTGAAGATAACACATGCCCTTCGTGCAAGACAGTAGGTTAAATGATTCCTATCTGTTATGGAGAACCTAATGAACAAGGAGTCCAGTGGAGAAAGGAAGAACGGATATTCCATGGAGGAAGGCTCAAGAAAAAAGATAGCCCCACAAGATACTGCAAGGCTTGCAAGCTCAAGTTCTGAATGAGCATAATAAAAAAAAGAGAATAATCTAAAAATAACACATCAATCAGTTTTTGTTGTTCGAAAGTCCATTTTCATTTAGAATCATCACATTTTTTGTTATTGAAAATGGTAATAAAATTCAGTTGATTAAAATTTTAAATTCAATTATCTAATTACGAATCTGCAAAGCAAATATATAATCTTTCTCTAACTTGAATCAATAGTTACAAAGGTTATCAAGAATTTGTGATCAAAACAAGAATTCTGATAACAAACAAATTAAGAATTTCTAACAAAGTATAAAACTTCTTTATTCATTAAGTATATGAGCTTTTAGACATAAGAAATAGAAATACCGCAGGTAATAGAATCCTAGCAAAATGAAATCTTGAGCTAAGAAAGCCTATCAGTTAGTGTTAATATTACAGAGAAAAACTTTTCTTAATTTCAGCAATTTCTGACATCACTCTCTTCTCATAGCAGTGTTGAATCTCTTGAGATGTGCCTTTCAGACAATAAAACAACATCCTAATTAATCTACGAGGACATTCCATAATTACTAGATGTGGTTTCGAAATCTGTAGATCTCAAATGTCTAAAAATGGATGTTTATCTAAACTCAGAAGGTCATTTTAGTTAATAGGATGAACCAAATATCACTCTTCTGAAGGACCTAAACTTAGGCTGTCCGAATAACTAAGCAGGAGATTCTGGAGTTTTAGACATCTCTAGCAGTCTCCAGAATCGCGCTGGTCTTAGTAGTCTAAAAATAAGCTTTAAAAATCATTAACTTCAAAACTTAGGATTATTCAAATCGATAGCATTCTCTGCTTTCAGGTTCCCTAGACTCAATAGTTTAAGTTTAAATGCTGTAGGAACGAATTCTTTAGGAGATTTAACAGCCACAATGTCCTCATTGCTTGATTCTTTTTCATCCATTAGTCAGAATATATCTAATTAGATTACTAGCTTATCTCTAAGCTTCAGGGGTAGTAACTTAGATTACTTAAATGTAAAGTTATTGGCAAATACTTTATTGAGATTTTCAAATTTAAGTAGTCTTTCCTTAAATATGCAAGACAACTCACTAATTAGTGAAGGAATCGAGTGTTTATCTGCAGCCATATTTGAGTTGAAGTTCATGAAAAGCTTAAACATCAATCTTCTTGGAAACAAATTGAACTCTGCACTTACTCAGTATATTTCTCAACGTATTTCCAATCTGAAATCGCTTGTTTTTCTTTAATTGGGAATCTTTGGAGACGTCGTAATAAAAGCCATCTAGTTATAGCATGCCTTCAAGAAATATTATGGCAAAAAACACCAGATTCACCACAAGCAGAGAATCAACGATTTTTCAACGCCATAGCAAGTCACTCTGTTCTTGTGGAACAATAATAGAAAGCTTGTGATTTTGAATGTATATTGAAGCATATCATTTAGTTAAGATTATTTAAATATATCTTTTGCTAAACTTCAACAAAATAACTTATTTTTTGGTTGCATACAACTAACTGAGTTAGTTTAAAGATTCAAAATGCTGTTTCACACTCTTCATACCTTTAAAGCAATCAAATAAAATAGAAATAACATTCAGTTAAGTTGATTCAATGAACTATTAAAGCATAAAAACTCCTTAGATTTATGAAAAAATGCGAAGAAATCATATTTATGGTCACAAGGGATAGTTTGTTGCCATAAAAAAATATTTAATAAATTTATTGACTTTTATTATCTTCCTTATCCCCTTCTTAATTATTATTTTTTGCTGGAGTTTCCTTTAATTTCCACATAGGCATTTAGGTCCTTCAGTTTGACTCCCCTATCTTTAATTTGTCGAAATAAAAAAGAAAATATTCCAGCAGCTTCAATCAATCCAAAAAAGAACTCTTCACAATCCTAATGGGTATTAGCAATAAACTCGTCGAATTACTCTCCGCTGGACAGTACAACACTGTTAATTTCGTCAAGAGATTCGGACCTACTAAGTCTGCTCTTAACTACGGCAACTATGCTTGGTAGGATTCAACTAGTTCTTTCATTTTTTAATCCTTCAGTTTTGTAAATTATTTTGAATACTTCTGTTACTTTTAGGTACTTAGCTACTACCTGGGCACCAAGAGTCTCCTACATTGAGACCACCACCGCTGCCTATACTCTCAAGAAGAACCAATACTCTGTATACATTGTCTATGGTCTCATCGGTGGCTTTATTGCTTCACAAGTATTTCATAAGAAATAAAAAAATATGCATATTGTTTGTTGGAAATATTTTATTTTTTTGGATTTTTGCATTTGCAAATTCTCCGAACTTCCTCAAGGTTTTTATTACAATCATGATATTTTTCTTATTATTAGATTGCCCTTGATTGTGCTTATGAGAGTCAAGCTCAAAAATACTATCTTAAACAAAGACAATGAGAAAGACTGCAAAAAATGCAAGAGAATGGCAATTATCTTTCCAGAAAAATGCAATTGTTGTTGAAACGAGATATTAATAAAATCTATTATTAACACTTGTTTCTTCTCTCTCTGTATGCTATGTTAGTTGTCTGCCTTTTTCACTGAAAACTAATATTTCAACCTTGCTTTATTATTAGCATCATTATTATTATTTTCATTTTATTGATATTTGAAAGGCAAACATTTTTCACACAAAAAATAAACTGAGAATAAATAACAAGAAACTACAACAAACCATCAAATTCATTGTTTTTATTTAATGAAAAAGGCATAATTTACATAATAATTCTTGGCTTCTTTTTTATCTTTTCAATAATGCTTTTTGTAATAATAAAATAAACAAAGATTTCAAAGAAAATCACTCTATTCAGATACAGTTAAGGGCTTTGGTGTTTTACAAAATAGCCTACATAAATAGAGTAATTAACCATATAATATCATCTCTTGGGACTCTGAAAGTGAAATTATTATTATTATTATTATTAATAATAATTAAAAATCAAGAAATTATTATTTGAAACAGAGTTTCTAAAATAAAAAAATATCAACTCTTATTAAAATTTATAATTAAATGAAAAAGATGATTTAGCATTAAAAATGGAAATAATTATTGATTCCATAATATTAACAAACATTTAAGATAACTGATTTTTTAAATAAAATTGTCAAAATTTACAGAAAAGGTTATTTCTGAATTTATAATTTTGACTGAGGGGATAACTAAATTAGCTCTGTTGAACTCGTTGTGCGGTGATAAGCATGAGGGAAAAAGAGAGCTAAAAGAAGAAAGGATTTTCATTATTTTTATTATTTTTTATTATTTGTATTATTCATTGAGATTTTAAAGAGTCAAAATGAGAATGTCGTGTTGAATCTCGTTGAAAAAATAGTTTTCACCTTGAGAAGAAGGGAAATATCGTCTTTGTGGGAAGATAGAATGAAAGAAAAAAGAGAGAATAAAAAACTTAAAAAATTAGAAAATAAAGAAAAGTATCAAAGCAAGTTAGAAAGAAGGGAGATACAGACATACATCGACAATGTTCTTTGGGTAAAATGATGGAATAATCCAACAAGAATAGAATATCGTTGGAAGAATTTAGATATTCATACAATAGATAGAGACGTATTGTTCATATTATTTTTTATTGAAGGCAATTCTGGCAAGCATTCGGATATCTTAGCAGTCCCTCTAATTGGGATTCCATAATCAAGTAAGATAACCTAACTCTCGAGAAGGTTCTTGACACTGAAAATATTGTCAATGAATCCAAATTAGCTGCTACGAAGTTCGTCGAATTGTAAGAAAACACAATTGTTTATTAGAAGGCAATTATTTTCTAGTAGTTTGAAAAAAGATTATTATGATTTCTAAATAGCATGAGGAAGAATCCAGAATACGCTTTACAGACAATAGAGTATGCCATCCGTCTGCCAGATGCTGAAGATAACGACGAGAAGAAACTCTACAAGTAAAATAATTATTTTGAAAGAAAATGTTATGATATGGAGAAAAGAAAGTGATTAATATGTATTGATGATAATGAATTATTTAGGTATCCTTTCGTAGCTAGTGAGATCTTTGGGGCTTAGATTCGAGGTATCGATAGTTTATTCTACGAGGATGAAGAAGATGAGGAGGAAGAAGAGGAAGAAGGAGATAACGTAGATGAAGAACACACTCATGTTAAAGATGATGAAGATGAAGACTAGGAAGAAGATGAATCAAAAGTAAAAGTGTTTAGACTATTTTTTCTTATTTTTTCGATGGTGATTTCAGATCCAGCATAAAGTCTTTAAGGATTTCTTTAACTAATTGTTTTTGGTTTTTCTAGGAAACGCCATTAGAAGAAATAACCCATGAAAAATCAGATGATGATAGTGATGATGATGACGAAGAAGAAGCAACAACAAACCAAGAAAAGAATAATAATTTAGATACTCCTGTAGAAACTGTAAAGGAGGAATAATCAGCAGAAATTTCAAAAGAAGCTACTGCAGAAGAATCTAAAATTGTGCCTGAAGGAATTGAATCAGTTAATGAGCAAACAATTCCAGTGGAAGAAAAATCAGACCAAGAAGAGGAAACAGCTAACGAAGGAGATGAAGCTGCCGAACATATTGATGATGCAACCAAAGTTGTTGAAGAAATACCTGAAAATACACCTGAAGTAGAAGAGTCAGTAAAAGAAGAAAAATAAGAAGAAGAAATAGAAGAAGTAATTGAAACAGCTCATAATTCTGAAGAAAAAGAGCGACCAAGTGCTAATAAAGTTAATGAGGACACTAAAACCCTAAAGTCTAAACCAAAAGTAATTGGTAAAGAATTACTCAACAAGCTGTTATCATTCTTGGATACAACTGATGTTTTGAATGATACAAGTGCTGGATACTTCTTCAAGATTGTCAACAATATCTTCTCCTTCTATGTAAATAGCCTGATAATAATAATCTATTAAATTCTTTATGATCTTGTTTGAAATTTAACTAAATTAACATACAATTATCAAAATAAATTAAATAAAGTTCATGAGACATATCCAAGAGAAACCAGCATTATTGGAGCTGCTTGCAAGACACATTAGAACAAAGGGTGTCTCTGAAGTAGTCTTAAAAATATTAACTCAGAATAGCTCATCGGATAATGACATGTTTATTGTAAAAATTGATCAAAATGGATTTTTTTTGTCGTTTTAATATTTTCAAAAAAAAATTATTTTTCCTTGATTTAAAACTTAAAACAGGATGTGAAGAAGCGACTCTTTGAACTGATAATAAGCAAGTTTGAAGATCGTGATGTCATGGAGCATGAGAATATCTCCCATGTGATTTATGAAGTCATTTAGTCGATGCTTTCGAGAGATAAAAAGCAAAATGGATATGGATTACTTAGCTGCATCGAAGAAAATGAAGAATTATTTGAAGGATTTTTCAAAGTCATGGTTAATCAAGAAGCTGATCACTCGAGTGTTAGCTTTGCCGCGACTAGTTTAGGTGTTATTGTTGCATTCTACAATAACTCCATCCGCTCTCATCAATAATCTGATGATAGTGTGTTACAAGAAGAGGATGAACTTTGTAATGTAAATTCTGAGAATAATTAAAAATTATCATACCCTTGTGAAAAGTAATTTGCAAAATACATTCCACAATTAGTTGCCATGCTACAGTCAGAGTCGAATAGTGTCTCACATATGACATCTTTTGGGTAATCTGTGGTACCTTTAGGCATAGGAAGGTTGAAAGTTGTTGAATTAATCGGACATATTTTTAAGTCGGAGAATAGGAAGCTCATTGACTAGTTAGCTGAGTAGGATATTTTCAAAGTTCTACTCGAACTTATGATAAAGTATCCTTGGAACAATCTGCTTCATATTTCAATCGAGAAAGTAGTTTTCGAAGGGATCGCTGAATCTGCTGAAGGAAATAGTGATGCTGTTTCTGCTGCACTCTTTGGCAAATTTAATTTACTATCTTTCATAGTGTAGAATGCTGAAGTTGAAACAGGAAAACCAGGGTAACTATTATTCCATTAAAAATATAAATTATCTAATTAATTGTCTTTAATTTTTCCTTAGTTTAATTTCTAAAGACATTCGTTTAGGATATGTTGGATTCTTAACTGGTTTTGCTAAGAAAATCATTGAAACTACATAATCATTCGCTATCACTGCTTTGAAAGACGAAGATTCTTGGAAATAATACGTTAATACCAAGCTTAAAGACATCCTAGAGAGAGAATCTAGAAACCTTGGAGCAGATAAACCTAAAACGATGAAGGAGGAAATGGAATAAAAACTTCTAGATGATATTGAATTCAAAGATATTCACAAGGTACCACTTCGCATATTATCAATGCCAATAGCTAAGATTGCTAGCTAGATCTTATTTAATATCCTTATTTTCCACAAAATAGCTCATTTCAAAGTTTGCTTTTTTGGTTAAAATAATTGTTTTTTATTAAAACAATACTATTCAAAGCGATTCACGAATTTCTTTGGCACTTCAAACTAATACGAGAGTGGAGATATTGAAGAAGACGATACCAAAGAAGAAATGGTTAAAGAGGATATCCCTTAAGATGAGAATCAAGAGAATGAAGAAGCAACCTCATAAGAACACAATGAAAAAAATGCTTTAGTGGATAATGAGGATAGCTTAAAAAAAGAGGAATAAAGTATAGAAATAGAACAATCTGAGGAGTAAACTCAAGATAAATCAACAGATCTAGCTTCTAATATGCACGCTTCTGAGAAATTTGAGCATATTCCAGAAATCATTGCAGAATCTAATGATGAAACTAATCATGAAATAGCAGGATCAACTTAAGAGAAATCAGTAGAAAGTTAAAATGATACTAATCACGTTGAAAGTTTCGATTAATCTTCTTAGAATACTTCTAAAGATGCTGCTGAACTGCAGAATTCAAAGACAACTACTGCTAACTCGCATCCTTAGGAACCAATCGCTTCCATATCTAAAGGAGCTGCTAATAAGAAAGAAACAGATGATGTTCAGTAATTCCATATTATTTCAATTATTTTTAAAAATGTTAATTTGTACTTTGGTTGATTCTACAGAGAATTAGAGGACGAAGAGATAAAAAGTGAATTCATTGGGCATGAGCTCTGGAAGTAGAAAGTAGCTCACGACGAAGAGCATGCTAAACCTATCGAGAAACTGCTAGATGAGTTTTGAGTAGAGAGAACTTGTAGAGAACTGCCTGTTTTCTTTCTCTTTATAATCTCTTGAGTTCTTTTTTTTTTCTTTTAGAAATAAGAATCAAGGAAATTAAGACTTTGCTAATCCTCAAAGTCATCTTTAGCTTTCCCTATCTCTTTCCTATTTTGAAGCAGCTTTAATTCATATATTTCTATATGTTTCATGTATTCAAAAAAAGAACATTGATCAGCATCAATTATTCAACAAATAAAACAAATGAAAAGAATTATTAAATCATTTGTAAATTCAATTTTCCTTCCTCATATTTTTAGCAATTTTAAACGAATTGAATTAAGAATTTTTTTATTTAAATGATTATGAACAATTTAAGTAAAAAATAATTGTGTCTAAACCACTAATGATATGTATTACATATTATAAATATTATTCACTTGCAGATCTAAGATAAAAGTATTTTATTATACTGTTTCTGATTAATCTCTGCTCATTGAGCTTTAGAGAGGAATCGTCATTATTAATCCAAGGTCTTGCGTTTAAAAAAATATTCATCAATGTAAATTCAAACTTATTTCATCATCGCTGAGATGTGCTTTAGTGATCAAGAAAAGGTTTATCCCTCCTATCACTAATTCTTTTGATCTTCTTATGTACTTTCTTTTCCAGTGTTTCCTTGTGAATTCCCATTTGTTTCTTAAATAGATGCTTCTTTTTAGTCTAGTGGATCTACTACCTTAGTCTAAGGAGTGGAAGAATCCTGCTCTTTTTCCTTGTTCTTTCTGGAGATCCCAAATAGTGCTAACATGAAATGGAGAATCGAATGCCTTCTCTCCCAGAGAGCAGTTAGAAAGAAGATAGGAACTACGTAGCAAGAAACTCATGTCATTTTTTGTTAGTGCTGTGAACTAAAAATTAATTATTGTTTTTGAATGTTTTTGTTTCTCGAATCAGCAAGAAATGTTAATTTAATTTGACTTTTTACGATCAAGTGCAGAAGTTCTAAAATAACAAACCCAGACCATCCGCAATTGCCATATTTAGATTTATTTTTTTCTAATTATTAAAATTTCTCAAGACTATTTTTAAAAAATATGGATAACATCTTTTACGCTTATTGGCACTCTACTTTAAATTTATGTTAGACTCTTCGATAATTACTATTGAAATTCATGTAGGTTTATCTTTCCATGCTAATATAGAATTTTGTCGAACAAATTGTACCCTAAATTAAGAAGAAGAATATCAGTCAAGGGAGAATTATTCTTCTCTGTCTAAAGAGAACTTTTGAGATTTTTCTCTTAAGATGTCAGCAAGGGTAACGCCATAAAAACTGTTTTAGCCTGAAGATAATGGTGGCCCGTCGCTTTAAGACTTAGGTTCTCCACCTGTTTTCTTGTCAAAGTTGAATTAAGTAATCAAAAGCAATTTTATTATGTCAGTTATGTTTCTGATCTATTTTAACACAAACACAGTTCAAGAGGAAGAACCAATAGGATTCGTATTCTAAGAATAGTGCTCTTAGCAACCAAATGGCAGATACTTCCAATCATGGAGATTCTAATTTGCTTGCAAATCAAACTTAGGACTAGCAACATCCTTTGGATCAGTAAGACTAAAAATAGCCTGCAAAATAACCTACTCAGAAAACAGCAGTAACAACAGAAGCAACTCCACTTTCAAGTTCAGCTTCTCCTTTCATGCTGCCTATTATCACCGGATCGATGCTTGAAAATAGCAACGTCCGTAAAAAAGCTGTAGATAGCGCTGGTCGAAAAATAAACAGATTCGCGTTTATTGCCAATGTAAATCACATTTTAATTCCTAAAGCCATAAACACCTATTTATATTTCTTCCCAAATATTTATGCAAGAAAGTTGGGCAAGCTCAAACACCAAAACAAAAGACTTCAACGCCTATTTCAATAGAAACTCCTAATAGTCTTGATGGGAAATTGAAAAACACTCCAATGAATAACTCCTCTCCTCTTGTTGTTGGAAACAGCTTGTTTGCAAAGATGAAAGTAAAACAGTTTGCATCTTCTAGAATTGATTCCTTCTCACAGATTGGATACAGTTTTTTATTATTGTTACTCAGTCAAACTTTACTTCATCTTTGATATTTTTCTTCAAACAGAACACATATTTAGGAATCCGTCGAGGTTCAGCAACTTCTATTGATGTGGATCCAAATTTATTAGTGTCTCCGAAAAAACAGCAACAACCAATGTTTCCTAAGAAATCATTGGGCACCTTTAGTTTATTTAAAGCAGTTGCGATGTTGAGGCATGGAAAGGTAGCTCCATAGAGGGTCTAAAAAACGCCTGAAGAAATACAAAAATTATTTCGCAAAAGCTACATTCAAGTTTTAACAATTGTTCGCATGAACTAAATCTGCATTGAAATACGCAACTACGGAACGTCTCCTCATCTGTTTGATGTTGCCGTACGAAGCAGGCAAGCAGTTTAAAAGGTACTCTTTCCTTTGTAAACATTTTCTACGCATGCAAATTAACGAATTAAGAATGACAAAATGCTCGAATTTCCATTAATCGCACCTGATAGTACTTTTCTTAAATTCTGGAATCCATTGCTGGTAAAATTAAAATCAAAAAATAAAGGATCAAAAAAAGAGTTTTATTTGGTTGATTTTTAAACAGATAGGATTAATTTTCTATACAGCGACTGTGCTGCCATTTCGAATAGCTTTTTAGGATAACGCAGGAATAGGTTGGGATATATTTGACTTTCTTTTGGATGGGTTATTCTGGGCAGATTTGGTCGTCAACATGTTTACCTCATATTATGATGATGACAATCAGCTTATCAGGAAGAGGAAAATAGTATTTCTCTAATATTTCCGAAGCTGGTTTGCTGTCGACTTGTTCTGCTCCCTCCCAATAGATAATATCGTATCTCTTTTTATTGATAGTTCGGCTGAAACTAACCAATGCTCAGGAAATACAAATATTTGTTCCAGCTCATCATATTCCTCAGGGAATCAACTCAAGATCCTGAAACTAGCCAAATTACCGAGATTATATAGACTCTTCAAGATCATGAAGGTAGTTAAAATGGTGAAGTACTTCGGAAATGAAAACAAGCTACTTGAGTCCATTTCAATAAATAGCGGAGTAGTTAGACTAGCAAATTTGTTTTTTCTTATAATTGTCGTTGTCCACTTCATCGGCTGCATGTGGTTTTACTAAGCTAAAATATAAGACTTCGACGAAAACACCTGGGTTTATAGAGCACATTTAATTGGATCTGTTGATTTTTCACTTTACCTCTACTCGATCTATTTCGTCTGCACGACGATCACCACAGTAGGATATGGAGATATTACACCTTATGAGAGCAGTATAACCCATACCAAATCATTATTTTAATAATATTTCCTCTATTTATTATTGTGTTTGTTTCTGACCATTTTTATGTTTCCCTCCAGCTGAGATAATCATGACATTAATCTTAATTATCATTGGAGTCGCATTCTATTCTTCGACGATTGGTATTCTCAGTTCAGTTATTGAATGCATGGATTAGAAATAAGTGCTTCTTTCAAGGAAACTTGCTATTATGAATGAATATTGCAGTGAAATGAAAATCCCAATTTATATCAAAAATAGATTAACAAGTGCATTGCAGTATACCATGGAAAAGAACTGCTTTATATGGGCAAATGAGAATAAAATCATCGATTCACTGCCGATAAGTCTTTAGTATGAAATATGTACTAGTGTACATCGGGGAATCATGAAAACATTTTCTATTTTCAATATTACTGAGGATTAATCGTTCATTGTAAGACTGGTACCTTAGCTTAGACCGCTGAAAATAGCAGCTGGAGATGTCATATGGAACTAAAAGGATATTGCTGAAGGAAGTAAATAGAAATTTAGAGTCACAAAACAAATAAATATGATCACTATTTTATCAAAATTTCGAGATTAATATTAATATTTTTTGAATTATTCAAAATAGTTTATCTTCTAGCAAGCGGTCGAGTGAACTACCTAAAGCAAATCGTCGAGGATGTCCAAAGCAAAGAGAAAAGGGTAAAATAATTAATTTTATTTTATAATTAGAAGCCTTTACAAGAATAGAAAACCTCTTTCTTATTGAGTGAATTTATCTTCATTTTATTTGTGTTTTCGCAGTCAATTATGTTCAAGACACTTATCAACGGATCTTATTTCGGGGAAATAGATTTGATATTTGACAGAAAACGCAAGTATAAATGTCAAGCAGAGACAGCTTGCGAACTGTATTATATAACTAATTCAGAGTACGAATAAATCGTTAGAAAAGAATTCCCACAAATTCATGAAAAATTGAAGAAAATAGCATTTGAAAGAGAGAAAAAAAATGAAGAAGCACTAACTGCTCTGAAAAAACTTATTAGGTAAGCTAAGTAAATGGCAGATTCGCATCTCAAAGGACTGAATACGCAGTATTCTTTAGCTTCGAATATGCTCTAAATTACAGATGCACCTTTACAATAGATTCCTGAATCTACTGGGTAGCAGGAAAATGAAAAACCTATTACAAAATTCAGAAGGGTTGTCAAGAAGCTGTAATTGAATCGGTTTTATGAAACTACACCGAAAAACACACTGCTTTTGGATAAAAATTAAGGTAAAAAATTGGTTTTTATATGAAATAATTATTTTATCAAATATTTTTTTATGCAAACAATTCATGAAAAGATTAAACGAAGTCATAGTTGAAAGGAAGATTGAAACTGTAACCGATAATACAAGCTGCATCGTAAGAAGGGAGTGTAAAGAGTGATAAAAAAAGCAAAGAGAATAGTAATTCAGTGAAAGATAAAACTGGAGAAACAACAGAAGTAGGGATGTCAAAACGAGTAAATGAAGTATCCTCTCATCATTCAGATAAAAAATATACCAATCCAATGTCAGATGAGCAAGAATAAGAAAAGCTGCAAAATGGAGATGCAGATGACGATGAAGATGATTCTGAGGATTATGAAAAAGAAGGAGATAGTGAAGAAGATGATAAATCAAATAAATTAAAAAGAGGCAGTGGTTTTAGCAGTAGCTCTTTCTCTAGTAATAGTGAAAATGGAGAAAGTATAAGTTCTGATGATCTAAGTAGTTAAGAAGATTCGGAAGATCTACAGAAATAAGAAATACAGAATTCTTAGTCTGAATACTCTATGAGTAGCAGTAGTGATGGATCAATAAAGTAGAAGAAGAAATCATAAAAAAGCAATCATAATAGTTAAGGATCAAATCTATTATCAAGCTCTTCTCAGTTAGTTAAGGAGATCAAATCTCTAAAGAATCACTTACATGGTCACTCTGATAAGATAAATGTAAGCCTGATTACTTGTATTATTTTTAATAAGGCTGGTAATCCAAAAATTATAAAAAATGTTTTTTTTATTTTAAATTAAGGAGCTTGAAGGTAAGGCTGTAAGTTTAGAAACTAAGTTAATGTCTTCACTTGAGATGATTAGATAACTGGCAAAACAGTACAAGAACTGATTAAAAAATTATTATTGTAATCATATCTGATCGAAGCAGCATCTCGAAAGTTACTATAAAAGATAAGTGATTGCAATAAAAAAACACTTAATCATTAAAAGTGTTTGAATGCATTCTCTTACTCTTAATACCT
>Ga0302271_10000751_pt1 | contig 31837 bp, 16 predicted proteins | sample III_Bog_N1_1_FD_198767 | JGI IMG/M metagenome (GOLD analysis project Ga0302271, IMG submission 198767) | Peat permafrost microbial communities from Stordalen Mire near Abisko, Sweden - III_Bog_N1_1 | ecosystem: Environmental > Terrestrial > Soil > Wetlands > Peat | place: Sweden: Abisko... | reverse complement strand
TTTTTCTTGAGATGTATTTGCTCTTTCCGCCCCCACAAATAGTTCACCTTTATTATGATCCATTTATATTAGCATCAGATTAATGATACTAAATAGATAAATAGAGTTAACTATTTTAACAAACTATTGATCTCTGTTATTGTTGGGGAAGAGATTATTTGTTTTCTTTTGTAATCTTATCACATCCCTCCAATCGCTGTTCTGTCTTATTGTCCATTCTCTTTTAATAGGATCCTATTTATGAAAAAATAATTCTCAAAAAGTTGTTCGAAATATTCTTCCCAAAGAATTCCTAGAACAAATGGAAAGCTACTTGGCTTTCTTTTCTTTTTTTTCAATTTCAAAAGTTCTTGATCGATGTTGCACGCAATATCAATGTTGAATTAATAACTGATAGCGACAGGGAATTGAAGACATTGAATTTGAAAAAGCAAGGATATGTTGTCATACATAGCAAACAAATAAGTTTATTACAAATATGAATACACCTAATACTTTTTAATGAAACTCTCCATCATTTTGCTAGAGGCATACCAGCAACTTCGAAATGACCATGAATTTTTCTGATTGCGTTTACGTACACTGCGATTCTCATAGAGCAGCCTAATTCCATGCAGGTATCCTTCGTTTCCTTCACTGCAACGGACATGACTTCTTCCAAACCACTGTAAACGATGTCTTTCTGTGAAGCAAAAAAAGATCAAACGTGTTAGATTAAAAAGTATTTTCAATAATGTATTCCAGCAGTTAAATGATCAATATGTTCGTGTATGCTTACATCATTAGCTCCTCTGAGAAGATCCTTATGTTTCTCTTCTAAAGTTTTCAGCTTCAAACCAGTGATGTCAGAGATAACGCTTAACAAATTGAGTTTTGATTTCTCCTCCCATTTTCTAGTGAGTCTTCCTGGTCTCATGTGGTCGAGATTCTTCAGCCATTCGAAATAGCTGACAGTCACACCTCCAGCGTTCACAAGAATATCAGGGAAAAATACTATTCCTTTCTTTGTAAGGATCTCCTCTGCTGCAATTGTTGTAGGACCTAATGAAGAATAAATTATTTTCCAAGATCTTCTAAACAAATTTCGAACTATTTAACAATTTACCATTAGCAGCTTCAGAAATAACCTTGCAATTGAATTTAGCAGCATTGTTCTTGTTGACAGTCTGCTCAAAGGCTGCAGGAATGAAGACATCACACTCCTTGAAGATGGCATCTTCGTTGTCGAAAGACTTAATACAAAAAAAGAAAGAAAGCAATTAACATTTGGTCATTATTGATATTGTAAATTGTTATTACTTCTTCTGCACGAGGATATCCTTTAATACCCTTCTTGCTCATTTTGTAATTGTGTAGATCTTCAATATCAATACCCTTTGAGTTGTAAATCGAACCATCCCATTCAGCAATTCCGGTCACGATACCACCATATTCTGTGATGAATTTAGCAGCCCAGTAGCCAACATTTCCGAAACCTTAGATAATGAATCTCTTTCCCTTCATGCCTGGTTCGACTCCTAGTTTATCCATTAATGGCTTATCGTTGAGTAGATCTCTGGTGCAGTAGAACACACCCAAACCGGTGGATTCTGTTCTACCTCTGATACCTCCTTAATTTAAAGCTTTACCAGTGACGCAACCTTGTGCATTGATGTCTTTGTGACCAAAGAAACTTTAAAAAAACACATTAAAAATCAATTGATAAATCCAGAATAACTTACGTTTAGTAGGTATCCTTCATCCATGACATCTCTCTTTCTCCAGTTCCAAGATCAGGACCCGGAACATCGATGGCAGCACCAATGAATCCCTTCTTAGCAAGTTCAAGAGTGTATCTTCTTGTGAGAGACTCGATTTCTCTGTTGGAATACTGTTTAGGATTGAATGCAATTCCTCCCTTTGCACCACCATATGGAAGGTTAACCACTGCGCACTTGAGAGTCATCAAGCAGCTGAGGGCTTCAACTTCCTGGAAGAAACAAAATGAAGACAATAAGATCAGTTTAGTCCTCATGAAAATGTAAGAAAATGATTATTTTACTTAAATGTTGATGTCTTTAGCATATCTGGTACCACCTTTGGTAGGAAGTCTATGTAGCTTATGTTGAGCTCTGTACGCATCAATCGATTCAATTGTGCCATCATCTCTCACAAGAGGAATTGTGAATTTAATCACGCAGTCAGTCTAGATTGAAGAAAAGCAAAGTTAGATATTTAAAATGAAAAATAACTCAAAGTTCCAATCAAAAAATATCCAAAAACAGTTAAATCATTCTTTTATGTTTACCTTCTTGTAGTAGTTAAGTTTATCAGGAGAGATCTTGGTATAAGAAGCAGCAGCATCAAAATACTAATGAACCATCTCCAGGAACTTAGGTTCTCCTTGAACTGAAGTGAAGGTTGGAAGGAAGCCACCCGTTAGCTATTTGCTCAACGGAGCAGACGAGATGATCTTACAAAGCATTTTTATCTCTTTTTGTTAGCAGCTCGTTGTATTCTTTTTATATTTATTTTAATTTTATATGAAGCTAACCTCTGATTGACTCCAGATTTATTTGGCGCAGACAAAGTCGAGAGCAGATTTATCATTAAGAAAATAAGCAAAGTTTATTTATCTTGTCATTTTGAGATAATTTTGATGTATTATCGATTCAAAGTGCGTCACTAACTCCATGAATCATATCAAATTATCGCAATATCTGACTTCTTTTTATTATTTTTATATCTTCTTCATTGTACACTGATTTTTTATTTTAAATATTATTATAAACCGTTCATTCTCTTTGTTTTCATCTGGCCTTTCAATGTCTGCTAGGAGATTCTCAAGGAAAAGGTCATATTTATGATTTTATTCTTGAGCTTACGGTTTTCTTTCATTTTAGCTTTGGCTTAATTATTTTTTTGCTCTAGAGAAGATATTAAAATTTTCTAAAATAAGCTGAAAACTGCGAGAAGTATATTCTTGTGTTTTCTATTTCTTCCATTCATTCATTGAGTTTGATTAACAGACAAAATCAAGAAGATTGAAAGGAATCTAAAGATATTAATTATTTATTGTAAAATTCATAAATTAGCATTGACTTTTTCTTTTTGCAAATAGAATGAAAGAGAAAGAAGCAAAGGATATAAATGCAGTGAATTTATCGTAATAATATATGAGATTGATAATAGAACAATCTAGTGATTAAAATAAATTTGTTTTCTAGATTATCTTCAATATTTCATCATATCAAATGATCAATATATCCCCCCACTCCCCTTTTTTTATTATTATCTCTCTAATAATTCAATAGAGGACATCTGTTAGAAGAATAATTTTTGTAAATCACAAAAATAGTAATAAAGTAGCAAAAAACATAAGATAAATAAGCAACATCCTAAATATCAAAAGCTTATCTAAAACGATTAGATTTTTTCATTTTTAAAAAAACAATTTTGTTTTGTTTTCTCTGCAAGAACCAGGCTCGATTTGCCCAATCAATGAATTTAAATCCTCACTTTTTTTATTATTGAACATCATTGGCTTGATGATTCCAAGAGATGGCAAAACTGAAGTCGAGCTACGTACATTGCTTCTCTTTTTAACCAGTTTAACAGGGGAATCTAATTTAGGGAGCATTGTGAAGGAAGATACTTAACTTTTGGGTTTAGTATTCAATGTGAGCTTATTGATGTTATTTTATTGATTTTTAGCTCTTTTGAGATTCTCCTTTTTGTATTCTTCTTCATCTATAGAATCAAGGGAATATTTCTTTTCTTTTATTGCTGTTCCTTAGCCAGAATTAATCGAGGACTTCCTCGAAGAATGATTTGAATTCGCTCCTGCAGCTGAATTTAATGAAAACGATCCTCTTTTGTTCACTGAAGGAAGAGGGACGATTGATTTTGTCTTCCCTGTAATTAAAGATTTCTTCATTTTAATAGCTAAGTTATCTGGAACATCCTCTTCATTTCGTTTCCTGAAAAACATTGTCACGAATAAAAAAATAAGGATATTAAATCAATAGATATGTTTATTTCCATTACTTCTCCTGCTTCAAGAGACTGCGGACTTTTTCAACATCATTTTTAGAAGAAGATTTTACACCATTTTGTTTCTCTGCAAAACCAAAAAAGGGATGCTTAAGCGCTTCAGTTGCACTTATTCTCTTTTCTGGATCAATTTCAAGTAAACGTCCGAGAAGATCCTAAGCAAAATGAGGTAGCTCCTTAACATCTGGACAACTAAGTGAGAAATTCATTAGTTTGTTTTCATTCAGCACTTCAGCATGAGTAACCCCACCGAAAAGAGGTTTATGGACACATCTTTAGGAGATAAAAAATTGAAGTTTAAAATATAATCCCTAATTTTGTTAAATGTTTTACAGTCGATAGAAGAGAGACCCAGCTGAGAAAATATCACATTTCGCTTGATAATGAGTTTGCCCTTCCTTAAGGTTAATTACTTCTGGTGCTACATATCCAGGTGTTCCACATTTCAAATAAAGATATTTACTTGCATCCACTTTCGTAGCTAAACCGAAATCTCCAATAACGAGATTAAGTTCCTTTTAGTTTCGCATGAGAATATTGTCTGGTTTCAAGTCTCTATGCATGATATTTTCCTTATGAAGAGCTTCTAAACCAAGTAGAATTTGTTTTATAATAATTCCGATCTCCTGCCAGTTCATATTTGGGTTTTTCTTTATCACATTGAGTAGCTATCCTCCTTCGACAAGTTCCAAGACAATCTTTATTGAAGTGTCAGCATCGAAAACTTCAAATAGTTTCATCACATTAGGATGGCTCACCATCCGCATTAGATCTAATTCATTCTCGATTTCAGCCTAATTTTTATGTATTTTTAAGAATATTTCATTCGAAAATATCAAATAATTTACCTTTCCTTCAAGACTATTTAAGATATGTGCTTTACTCAAGCTCTTAACAGCAAATAGACTCCCATCAGCTCTCTTCTCTGCTATGACTACCTAATTAAATCAAAAATACAATCCTTGATTTTCCCACGATTTGAGGTTTAGTTTTGAGTGAAATCGCTGAAATATCTTTTTATCCAAACAAATTGAATTAAATTCTTGTAGTTTTACTGTCGCATTTGCACCACTTCCGATGACTCTTTTGACTTCATAATAAGCATAGAAATTCTTTTATGTCATCCATTTCGCTAGTTCTTTCTACCAAAGCAGATAATCTCCTTCGTTAACTGCTTTGAATTCACTTGAACATTCATCTTTATCCAATTTTAGCATTTTAAAATGTCCATTTTTAATGTTCTCAAGCTCATGATCTTTGTCTCCTTCGATGATCATCTCAAATGTGAGTTCGAAGCAAAACTAAAGCAACGCGACTACTTTCTCCTTCTAAATTAAGTTATTTAAAAAGATTTTTAGGTTATTGATGTCTCAAACCATATTTATATACTTGAAGAAGATAGAGTTTGTTTGGATACATTTTGAGCTAGCACTCTTCAAAAATATCTCCATCTCCTACTCGCTTTAGGAAATTGGAAGCTAAATAGCATGTCTCATGGTCAGGTAGAATCAGTTTATTTTGTTCATTTCCAGTCACCCAGTAGAATTCAAGTGTGCTAGCTAGCATGGAAGAGCTCATAAATCTGTTTGGGAGAAATTTGCTAAAAATTTGTTTTCCTTTTTTGCTCAAATTATGGATTTATTGGGGGTTAATTGTTTTTATAAAAGAAAGAAACAATAATAAGAAGGTGTCACAAATATCTCTTGATAAACTAAATCGCTAAATTTATCTGTAAGCCAACAACGCATAGATGTCGTCTGACTCCTCAATTCTCTGATGAAAAATACTCAATTTTCTCTCTTGAAAATGTTGAGCCGTTTTTAATGTTGTTTAAATATTTTTGGGAAAATTTGAATTTCTAAAAGATAATGCTAGGCATTTTTAAATATTCTTTTAGTGCTGAAGAGTCTGTCAAACATTTTTCAAAGGTAATAAAAAGGATCACATCTGAAGAACAACAGAAAGATAATTCATTGGGTTTCTCACATTGAGTTAAGTAATCATCAAAAAATACCAAAAATTACTCGAATTCGGTTCTATTTTGTTTAAAAGGATCACTCTTTGATAAAGTTTTTCTTGATTCTATTTTGACAATCCACCTTAACTAAATCAAACGCGAAAATAACTCTCTTATTTACTTAATTTCTCTCATTTGGAGGAAGATATTTGCATTAAAACAAAAAATATCAAGCGAATTCTCTTCCACCACTCGTTGAACCCTCTTTCCTAAAAATAGAGAAAGAATTAAAAGCAACGCAAGTACTCTCATCAATAGATTTAACCCCAACAAATGAAATGCAATAGTCTCTATGTCATCTTCACTTTTTCAATATTGTGGATATTCTTCTTCCTGATTATCCATGAATTTCACCCCGATTTTCTGAAATGTAAAAAACTCTCCATCTTTTAATCTAAAATCTAAACTTCTCATGATTTGTTCAACAAAAAAGGGACGCCACAGAACACTCCAACAAATATTTATTTCGTTGGTTTCTTATTCCTTTTTATCATGATTCTTTGGTGCTTCCTTAAAACTGCATTCTCCAATCCCTTGCCTATTACAGTTTTACTTGTAAGTTAATACAATTCTTTCATTTCATTGTTTTTATAACTTTCTCATTTTCTTTATGATAATTTATTCATGGATTCAACGTTTTTTGATGAAATTGTCAAGGGACATTACATGGAAGGGATTGAAAGTAAGTAAAAGAGATACTGCCTCATCTGCCGCATTTTCAAGGTTTAGCACATAAACAAATATTCTTTAGCTATTCATATCTTTTAAGGCAATTTAATATGGTAATCTTGGTTTTATTTGATTAAATTCATTTATTTAGCCTGAAAGATGCCATCATTGCAGTACTTGTGGTAAATGCTTTCTAAAAATGGATCACCATTGCCCTTGGTTAAACAGTTGCATAGGAGTTCATAATCGCAAATCTTTCTTTTTACTTCTAGTTTATCTAAACATAGAGGTGTTCTATGTTCTAGGAGGCTACTCCAGCTTAATCTATGAAATAATTACACATAATAAGCGATTTGAGTACGAATAATTATGGATAATTCTGCCCTCGATTTTCTTGATTGCATTTGCTTTCCATATAACTCAATTTATGTACTTCCACATGGATCTCATTTCTCGAAATCTCACTACAATAGATCTCTTATTGAGGGAGTAAATCAACATTCCTTTGGAGTACCCCTCTCAGGTAACCATAATTCTTCTAAAATTTGTAAAACAAAAACAGTTTGTGACTTTCTTCTTTGGTTAGTTTGATCAGGGACTCAAAAATAACTGGCTCAATGAGCTCGGACATAATTATTTCCTTTGGCCATTTCCTGTATTTTCTAAACAGGATTTGATTCTCAGAGATTATAACTTTTCCAGTGCCAAGAGTGTTTAGTCTTAACCAACGGAGTATCCATTTATTTCTGCAAAAATACAAAATCAATTATTGTTATCTGAAAAGAATTTCTGATGTTGGTCTTTGTTTTTTGGTGATTTTTGTGTAGGATTTCAGAAATGCAAAATAAATCCATCGGAATAAATGAAATCCATATTCTAGATTAAGAATCACAAAGCACCAATACCTTGGCGTAGAAAAGCATCATTCCACCATAATATATTTCATAATTACAGTCTGAAAATCTTGAAATGGTCACTGCCTAAAAGAAAGAAGTACCTCTGAAACTAGATTCTCAAAATGAACTTAAATAATCATGAAAAATACTACTCAGAAATATTAATAATTAAACATCTATTTTAACTATCATAGAAGAAATTAAATAATTTATTTGAATGTGATACATGTTATCCCCCTCTCCTCTCCCTTTTGATTTAGTAGAATTATTGAAGAAAAAAATTTGTATTTTTATGAAAATTGTTTTTCGAACCGTTTATTCAAAGATCAAAATATGCATTGATAGATACATCAAGAGAGTTTTATGGCTTATTATTAGTAGTTTTTTTCATTTTGCATTAATCATCAAAAAGAAGCTTGCGAATTTAATTAAAAAAATAAGGAGATGATGATTAGATAAAAAATCATTTGTAAGCAGCCTTTTGACACAAAACGAAGGGGTGTTTTATTGAATTTTGTGATTTGAAAAGTAGGTATGATACCCTTGAGGCTTCATTTCCTTTGTTTTGAGTCTTCAAAGAGGCTAAAAATCAGTGTCAACTTGATTGGGCTTATTCTCAGCATCTCCTCTGGGGTGTATATGATAATAAGTGAAAACATAGAGGAGAAGAAATTCATCATAGATTTCATAAATTCCTGTGTTTTTTTGCTATTCATTCTCTCGACAATCTTTGATAAATCAACCCTCGAGTTATGTATTGCATTCATTGTGAACTAATCATCAGCATTTTACTATCCTGGTTCAAAATGCATGATTTCTAACTCGACTCGAATCTTATTAACAGTCTTCATCGTTGGTTATCATTCTCAAGAGCTGTCAAATCTGAAGAAGCTCTTTTTGAAGGTTTTATTTTCTTTTTTTGAACTTCTTTTTTTAATATAATTTCATTCAATCTGCTAAAAGATTTTCATATCTCTTTGTTGAACATAAACAGACTATTTTGATCGTAGCTTATCTCATCGGATAACTGAGTGAGAGCTAAGAATTCTCTGATTCTTTGGGATACGGATTTGGTTTAATTATTGTGTATGCTAGTCTCTGTTAGCCTATTAAATAGAGCTCGTATTCGGAGGATTCAAATTAAGAAGAAGAAATGGATAAACAAGTACAAAGAGATTTTTTAGAATCCATTAACTCAACAAGTGGCAAGATAGTTTTGAAATTAAGATACTCAAATCAACAATCTGAGAATTAAATGATGGAGCAGGCCATTGTTAGCTTTGATGCGATGGCCAAACGCATGTTTAAAGCTGATAATGTTACAAAGATTCTAAAGCGATTATCATAATCTGAATTTCAAAAAATTACTTACAAACAAATGATGGGAATCGATGACATTTAGCAGAACAATAATTCTCAACCAGGGAATCAAGTAAATACTGGAATCTAAGGCTAACAAGGGTCTCTTCCTAAAGGAGAGAATCTCGATTATTGGATAAGAAGAGCAGCAGCACAAATAATTTTGAAAAGAATGGAATCCGATCGAAAAATCGAACTCGAAGAAAAAATAGCTAGAGATTTTACAAAACAAGAAACCATCAAAAAGGGGTCATAAAAGAAGAAGAAAGACTTAACAGCTGAGAGAAAAGATAGTGTTTTTGCATTGAATCAAAGTAACTTTGGAGGGAAGGATACACTTAGAATTTTTAGCAACAATTATCTACTTAATAAAAATGGGGTTACGATGAACTCTTTACCTACGAATAACTACAAAAAAGACACAGAAGGGATGCTTATCAATACGTAAGAAGGATTCAATGTTCTTCCTTCTCCAAGATACTAAGAAAAAGCTGAAAGTAGCATTATTTCTGCTGAACCACAACAGGTTGGGTTTAATGGAAAACCATAGAATATCGCATAATTTTTGCTTGGTGGAACTCTCAGGGAAAGTAAAGAAGATTATTACAGTATAAATATCTAAGATTCCATGAATAAGATTGAAACAAAGGAGGCTGAAATAATAGAAGGGATTAGAATTGTCGATGATCCAATCAATTTTATTAAAAATTATAAAATAAAACATACCATAACTAATGGAGAAAGTTAAGGTAAAGCTGGAAGTGAATAGAAAGTTGCCTTAGATAGCAATGATATGAATAATAACACAACTACGGATAATAACATCAATATCAAAATGCCTTCTTTAGGTGGAGATTATTAGGATAAAGCGAAAAGAAAAGATAGTTATTAGCCTGATTAAACAGAAAATGCAGATAATTAAGTTGACGAAATTGAAGATAACGAAGGAAAAACAAAATTTACAAGAACTTTAGTGGGAGAACTAAACGGAAATGGGTAGATAGGCAGTTCTAAAAGAAGAGGAAGTGGAATTAGATACCCTAGAAACCCAACAACAAACGATACAAGCTAAGCTGCTGGAGTACTAAATTCAACTCATAATATTCTACCATAGAACATCTCGGAATCTTAACAACTTCCAGGGACACCTAATAATGAACTAAACAGTAGTCTTCCTCCTGATTTCTCTGAGCAGCAAGGACGTCTAGCAGCTGCTAGTTTCCCTGGAAGTGTGAATAATTATATTAAGAAACTGAGCAATTTCAGAAATTTCAATTCTCAGCAGAGAAGTAATTTTGGAGATGGCTAATAAAAACAGCAAAAGAAGGAATAGTTGCCTTAAAAATTGGAAAAATGTGAGTTTTAAATGTAATACTTAAAAGGAGTGCTGCTGATATCGTCAAACAAGGAAGCCCAGCGCAAAATAATCGTAGGATCGTGCATGTATGGAGATGAAGTTTATGTGATAATCAGCATAAGTAAGGATTTCGATATGGAACTGAAAGTGAGTGAATTACGAGAGCTGCTGAGTTAGTACGAGACCCTTTATCAAGAGAGCTTGAAATGTCTCAAGGTGCTTTGTCATGAAGCTTACTTAGATGCACCTAGACTCACTGATGAAGATCAAACTGAAGACACCGAGTAAGATGCTGACACACTTAAAACTAAATTAAATAGTTTGCACTTGCAACTTAAAGTCATTGTGAATAAGATTGTTAATCTGAAGGATATTCTACATCTGCAAAAGAAAAAGTCAATCATGCCTCTGCAAGCTGAATACATCGATTTATAGGGATTATTCAGTGAATTAATTAAGGATTTTAAACCATTGTTAGATGACAAAAATGTTTAGGTCGATATTTCAGGATTATCCCTTGTCCCTATGATATATAATTCGCCGAAAAGAGTCAAATAAGTTATGTTTAATCTGTTACATAATGCAATAGCGTTTGTTAAAAAAGACTATAAAGTTTAAGTGCTCATCGATAGGCACCCACAAATACCTGAACTAATTAGATTTCACATTATCAACATGATGGAATCGGTATAGTTAGTTCCATCAGAAGCATCGCTGAGTATGAATATGGCGAAAATATTAAATCCAGCTGTTTTGGCAGCTTTAAAAAAAAGGAAAAAAAATGATAGAAAAAGGATTACTTTACTTTAAACGGGGCTTAGAGTCTCGAATAAATTGCTGTCGTCTATTGGACCGAAGAATAATCTCTAGCTCAAGAGAATAGATGGTACTCTTCAAATTAGATTTTACATTTATCAAGACGCTTCTTAGCATCAAGGTGACAATCAGCTAGATCTTCGCAAAATTGACATTGAAGAGTCGTAGAATTAACTGCAATAGGTAAAATTCATTAAAATTTTGAAAAATAACTAATTGTAAAATAACCTTGGAGATCAAATAAATTAATGACAAGAATATGTTATTTACCACAAAGGGATTAATAAGGCAATATAAATAAGGATTATTCTTAATAAGAAGAGGAAAAGAAAGAGAGAGAGAGAACTTTAGTTAAACAAAAATAAATCTTTTTAGGTTTTTTGAAGGAGAATTTAAGAATTTTATTGCTTTGTAATGGAAATTTTTAAATAATTTAAAAATAAATATATGGGGATTAAAATATGTAAGGAAAGACAATAATCAGGAATAACCTGATGAAACTCATTATAAATTAAGATAATAAGGGAGACTAAATAAATAAACCCTCTAGCTAGAAGAAACCAATTTATCATATTCATAGTTATTTGCTATTTAGTCACCATACCCTTTAGATTTCAAATAATTTTATATCACTGAATGATTCTTTATTCAATGAATCCCCCCCCATCCTCTCCTAGATCAATATTTTGATAGATCATCTTTAAGGGCCTTCTCAAAAACGTTTCTTGTTTTTAATTTTAATGCCACAACAGATGGATAGTAATATACGTCATATGAATCATTTTTTTCTAAAACAAACAGGAAGATATCTAGTTTGATTCTTGGATTTAAAAAGTTGAGTCTTATAAGCATACCCAATTAGCTTCGAATCTAGAGAGAGCGATATTCTCTGATAAGAATCTCCAAGAGTACATGGCTACATATGGCTATGATTGATGGAATTTGAAATAAATTCAAATTATTAGCCAATAATAATTGTTAGTTTATGACCATTAAATGTAGTTGTAATTGTGTTAATAAAATACAACCTACATGTGAGATTTCTGAGTGGTTAAGAGAATGAGTATTTATCTGATCAATTATTGAAAAATAACGAACGGGAATTCTATTTCTTTTCATCTCTTGATAAATGTGTGGGAGGGATAAGGTGTAGTTAGTTGCGGGAGTATTGAAAACAAATTAGAAAGACTAGAAAAACAAGTTCTTAAACAATTACCAATCAAAGAAGAAGAAGAAGAAAAAGGAGAGACAATCTAGTCCTCCTCCTGCAATCTGCAATGATGGAATTGAAAGAGCAATAGAGAGCTATCGATGTAGTAGGGATTCTTGATATGTCTGATTTGGAAAATAAGAAACCGAAGAAATATTCAGCTGTTAAGAGTATGCATTGTATTGGAGAAAAGAGAGATGGAATCCAAGAGAATTATGATGAAGAAGAAGAAGAAGAACTAGAAGATGAAGATTTACTTGAAAATGAAGAATAGGTAGAATTGTTTGTGAGTGCAAAAGAAATTGATCTGCATCAAAACGAGAAATAAAACAAAATTTCAGATAAAAAAATACCTTTTACAAGATCATCAAGTGTTTCATTTGATATTATTCCACCTGTTCCTCCCTTAGATCTATCAAGCAGCGATACTTCTTCTTACTCTCCTTCTCCTAGAAAAACAGGATTAAATTAAATCTTCTCACCTGTATCTAAAAGAAAAAGTTCTTCACATTCCTCTTTGAAAATTTCTATTCCAAGTAGAAAGCCTAAAGTGATTCCTTCTATGTAATCCAGAAGACTTTTCGAAGAGAAGTATACTTGTCTTGAAAAACTTGGATAGGTAAAAGAAAACAGAAAAATCAGATTTAATAACTTTTTACATTTTATAACTCAAAAATCTAAGGGAGCACTAGGAGAAGTCAGGCATTGTCGAGTTAAAGGCAGTCAACAATACTTCGCGGTTAAGATTATACCGTTCAAAGATGGAGAATAGTTATTAGATATCTCAAAAGAATTCTTTCTTCTTGAAAGTCTTCGGCATCCCAATTTAATCAGAGCATATGACTTTTTCATTGAAAACAAGAAATGTCTAATCATCATAGATTATGTTCAAGGCTTTTCTCTGACACAGTTTCTAAAGAATCATGCCAAGATGAATGGTAAGAAATCAAAAAAGATTTTAGAATCTATAAAATATATCTAAATTCTAATTTTTCAAAAGAGGAGTAGGCCAAGTTTGTAATATCCGAGATAATCAAAGCTGCATAATATTTACACTACAAAGGAGTTTGTCATAGGGATATCACTACTAACAACGTTCTCGTTGATGATAACAAACATTCCATAAAGCTCATCGATCTGTCTAATTCCAAATCTTACGATTTCGCGTAGAGAATGATGACCAAGACAGGAACGCTCACGTACATGGCACCCGAAATATTCTCAGAATAAGAATATGATAAATAAATTGATCTTTGGTCGATTGGTGTTGTAATGTTCCAGTTACTCACAGGAGTATTGCCTTTCTTCAATGAATGGTATAGCAAAAAATAACAAACAAGTTCTTATTTTTGAGGAATAACCTGAATTATTTTTAAATTTTTCACCAGCGAAACAGCATTAATTGCAGACATATAAAGCAAAGAACTTGATTTCAGCCCTTAAAACCCTCTTTTGTCTCACTGCAGCTCTTAAGCACTTGATTTTCTCTCTCGTCTTCTCTAAAAGAATCCTGCTAATCGGATGACTGTAGCTGAAGCAATCTGCCATCCGTGGCTGGTAAATAAATACTTTAGAATTTTTTTTTGAAAAAATTTGCTAAATCCATTTGAAATATTTGTTCAGCTTTCCACAAATTTGATGTGCTCCTTCACAAAAAAGATCAAACACACTAAGAGCAGCTTAAATATTGCGTATGGTAGGCCTAACAATACTCGCCCTCCTGCAGAGTGTCTCTCTGTGCTTTTGCTTTAAGATGACGCACCTCGAGATAGAGCAGAAACTGCTTAAGAATCAGTGAATGTCACTCGCTATGCATAACGCTGCATTTCATCTGCTGGATGGTCTACAAAACAATCTTAGCTTCTTAAAAACACAACGAATGCTAATCATGAAATAGATCATTCTTCTTAACAATATCCTGAGAAGATATCTCCATCAGCAGAATGCACTGTGCTTTTTTCCATCGAAAAAGATTCAGAAGAAGAGTAAAACTAAGAGAAATACTCCGAATCTGGAATATTAAGGAATCTATCGCCTTGTAAAAAACCTTTAGAGAACTGTAACGAAGGTGCAAAAGAAGACAAAACTCATAAAAAGAGAATACGATCAAAATAATTTATTGAATAGGAAGGAATTTTCGAAGCAGAAAGAGAAGGTGAAGAATATCATGATTTAAAATAATAGTCACTGCGAGAATCAAGCTGCTCAAAAGCATGGTAGTTTTCAAACAATGATACAAATTTTAACGATAAGGTTTAAATCGCTCCTGAAACCCTTGAGCTCGAACTTGAAGTGAGAAAAAGATCAAGAAGCAGCATATATTATTCTCCATTAATTTGAGAAAAACAACAACAACAGCATGAATCTTCTTAATTTATATTATTACTAAAATATTTTGTCTTTCATTTCCTTTTAATTTACTTGTTTTGTTCTATTATTTAAGGTTAATTATTGGAATATTATCCTATTAAATTTTAGACTATGTTGACAATATAAATAAGTTAACATTGTTTTTGCAAATTGATCTCTATTAAAATGAAACGATATTAATGAAAAATCCATATTTCACATTTTTTCCTATTGACTATGTTCAAATTATAAAACCTCTTTGAGCATAATTAATCGAGACTAGCAAAAATTGGCGGGAAAGTACACAGTAAAATTTTGAAAGAAAAATATGAATTTTTATGAAGAAATGGATTGTTCGAACGGGGATCATACAATAATGTTGATTTTATTTCAACGCTAAGTACTTGGAATATTCGTCTGGAAAAAAAAAGGGATGTTGAAAAATACAATTGAAATATTTAGAAACGATAGAGAGGAGAGAGAGAGAAAAAAAAGAAAGAGGGAGTGTTTGAATTTAAAAAAGTAATTTGGTGCCAAAACAGAGAAAGACTGGAAAGTGGATAAGATTCAAAAAAATAATAAAACAAAAAACAATAAATTAATTTAGATTGTAAGTCAGTCAGAAATAGAGTCTGCTTCCATTAGCTAAGGCATACCATTATTGCACTCAACTACTTAGATTCTAAAACAGATTGATATATTTCCATTCCTTTCTTAGGTATTTAGAAGTTCAAAATCGCTAAATTAGAATATCATCACATAGCAATGAAAAGTGGAAACTATAAGGGCTTCTCGTTATCTGAAGCTACTCCTGTAAAACATGATAGGCATGAATTCCAAATTGACAGTGCGCATACATCTAGCGGAAAGGGAGATACTGCGTTTCAACTCTACTGCTAGCAGAATTTATCTCCTATTAATAATTTTAACTTTGGGAAAGCAGCTTTTCTACATTCTCCAGCTCTTATGCCATAAAAAAAGTAAAAAAAATGTTTCAAATCTATATTTTTCAATAAAAAGCTTTTGAACCAATTATGTTGAACAACTCAATATTTGTTTATTTGACAAGCTTTGGAAAATCAAAAAGTGTCTTTAGTCCTGGGCTTCATCATCATCATGGGACACACAACCCCAAATACAATCCAATCCCTCATCATCCAAGTGGCTAATAAATTCGAGCAGCTTCTGGAGAGCAGTATCCAGTACACATGAAAGACGAATTCGAAGTAAACTATCACTAGCATCATCTCAAAAGAGCTACCACTCCTCTTGGAGATAATCGACTCAACGCAACTCCAACTTCTGGAAAGTTCTTCCCTTATCAAAATCAAATCGGTTCTTCGAAGCCTCTCCCTTAAGCTGATCATGCAAAACACATAGGAAAAGATGGAAATCGTTAGGATTATATATTCTAATCTCCTGTTTTTAAACTCAGATTTAAAGGAAGGTAAACTCTTTGTTTACAAGAATTGCTTGTTTCAATTTTTAAACAGGAATAGTACTCATTAATGCTTGTTTTTGCTTTATTTTAACTTAGGGAGCAGCTGGATTAATTTTTGAAATCAGAGGCAATGAATAGGGATTAAATTGATCGTGTTTCCTTTGAAGGCAGTTCAAGTAAGGTTGTATTATCTTAGCCAGTCAAGTTAGAATATGAAAACTCTTAGAATTCATATTAGCGAGTAATATAATTCAATGACGAAAATGAAGAAGAAGAATAGGTACAGTCATAGGATGAAGAGGATGACTCAGAAGATTAATAGTAATAAGAGGAAAACAATATTGAAGGATAGCGTCCAAGTGATGATTAATAAGTAGCTTCAGGAGTGATTTAAATGCCAATTCTTGGAAATTGCAGTGAAGAATCAGGCAGAATGAAATCGTTAAATCTTTTTGAGGAACCATCTGTTTTGCTTAGTGCATATGATTCCCAAATGACATTTAACCCTTATGGGAACTATCATGAGAGTGCTACGACAACTGCTAAGAAACCAATAATCGAGTAGCAATAGTAGATAACTTCCCATCATGATTTACGACTCACAGCTTCTAAAACTAATGGAAACTAAAAAAGAAAGCTGTTTGATTCTCCTTCTTTCAAAAACGACAGAGATTTGCATACACCATCGACGAAAAAGAAGAAAGCACCATCATTGTCTTCAGCGTAGTTTATTCCAGGCACACACACAAACACCTAGTCGATTTCGAATTCAAAAAATTAAGACGAAAAATAGATAGATAAGCTGAATGCTCCAAAATAATCAGATAAAGAGCAAGAAGAAGACAGAGAATCTAAATAAACTCCAGCTCCTTTCACTTTGCAGGCATCGGCTTCTTCTTCGGGAGTTAAGCCTTGTGAAGAAAAGAAGATATGTTGCAACTGCAAGAGAACAAAATGTTTGAAATTGTATTGCGAATGTTTCGCAGCTTCTCGTGTGTGTGAAGGATGCAGTTGCTAAGGGTGTTTTAACAAGCCAGAATACGAGCATTTGCGTAAAGAAGCTAGGAATTCGATTCTGGAGAGGAACAGTAGTGCTTTTGATCCGAAAATTGAAGCTGTAATGAAAAACATAATGATTTTAAGATCTGTATTAATAATCTTTATTTCTTTCAAAATTAGGGTAAAACGCAGGTTCAAGAGACCGAAGAGGGGAACCCCGAAAGCGACCAGAAAGCTCATAGCAAAGGATGCAACTGCAAGAAAAGCAATTGTCTGAAAAAATATTGCGAATGCTTTTAACTTGGAGTCAAATGCTCAAAGTTATGCAAATGCGAAAGCTGCAAGAATACTACTACTTCAGCGACTTACTCTGATGATGGAGACTATCAAATGAGTGCAAGTGCTATCAAAAGCAGTGCTCGGAAGTAGCATGGACGTGATCCCATGAATGAATATTCTCAGTACAATTAATTCAACTACTTTCATCCGAACCATTACTACCCTTACTATTATCCATCATATCCATATAATCAATACCCTTTCATAGGGGATTATTATATGGTTCATCCAGAAGATGGAGAAAGAACATTAGGCAATCCTATTGATACGTATCCTTATGAATAGATGAATTTATCAAAAAGTAATAAAAAACACAGATAATAATAGTAATTGATGGCTAGTGGGAAAAAAGGAATTATATAAGGTAATCCAGTAGTAGAAGAAGGCTATTATGGACGTTTCCCAGGTCCTCCTTTAGATAAAAAGAGGAAGATTGTGGAATAGTATAAATTGAATTTCAAAGAGATAGTTTAGGAGGATAGCAGTAGTTAAGAAGAAATTGAAGATAAAGAAATCTAAGAATAGAAGATATTAGAGAATGATTTCGAATCTGAAGATGATTAAAGTAAAGAAAAAGTTGGTGAAGAGGATAATAATATTATTAATAATGAAGACCAAGAAGATGAATTAGATGAAGAATAGGAATAAATAGAAGGAAAACACCTTCATTAAGCTTCAGCATCTTAGCATGAAAAAATCAATTTACAACCAAAACATCAAAATAATCTTGAGAAACAATAAGAAACCACCACTTTTGATGAATAAATGAAAGAAGATAATTGTTGTCTGAATCATAAAACTGAGGATAGCAATAAATCTACCAAAAATCATGGAAATCATACATCAGTATCTGAAGAAATAGAAATTATTTAACAACGAAAAAGCGATTCTAAGAATAAAAAACATAGCGATTTACCAAAAAGAGAACTATCGAAAAGAGGTAGCGCGTAAAAATCAGCATAGGTTTAGGTAAAAAATACAAGAAGTTAAGAATCTAGCAAGAAGAAAGCACAATAATAAGATGAAAAATAATCTGAAGAAGAATCCGATCACGAAAAGGAATAACCTTAAGCAGAAATGAAAAATCAAAGTATCAAAAAGGAAGAAAATCGTATTGTTACTAGACACAGCGAAGAAAAAGCAAAAAACCAAACAATTACTTCTTCTTCTCGGCCTAAGAGAAACAAATGAGCAGGATGATCAAATGAAAATCATCTAATTTAATTTATGAGCTTCTATTTTAGCTCTTTTGAGGGTCTAATTCCCCCCCCCCCCCCACTTTCTCATTAATTGTATTTGAAATCTTTGTGTATCTCTTTATTAATAATAATTTTTTGATATCTAAGAATCTTTTCTTTCTTTCTGAATTTTTGAATAATCATGATCTACTTTATTATTTTTAGATTGGCTACTTCGAAAGGGAATTCATCTACTTATTGTGTGTTGGGCTTATCTCTTAATTAAAATAATAGAAGTCGAAAAGTGGGGGGAGGAGGAGAGAGGTAATAAATTTGAAATTCATCATCTGATTCTTCTAGGAGAAATGAGTTCAAAAAAGAGAGGGGATTTTTGAATTTGAAAGAAACTCCAAATAATCAGAAGAAAGATCAAAGAAATATTTATTTTTACGCGGAAATAATTGTTCCCTTGTTATGAAACATCATCCAAAAGAGAGATGAAGATTTTGATTTAGATTTTGGTTTTTCATTCTGTTTTTGCACTATTTTTCACTGGAGTAAGAATGAATCAAAAAAATAAAGCAGGAGAGTGAGAAAGATAAAAATTAAAAAAAAAGCAAATAACTCAAATAATCACTCTGTGTATTTCAAATTCTCCATATCCCTGTTGAGTATTCAATCTTCCCGTTGACGATACAACATTTTGAAAATTGCAGATGACTGAGACTTCATAGAATTTACTTCTAACACCAAAAAAAGAAGGTAAAATTACATGCAATTTAACTCAAACACACTGAAAACTAAATATATTAAAAATACATATCTCTGCATTAATCTCTAAACTTATCCTTTTTTGAGCACTACAACTCATTAGTTTACTTTCTTTGCTTTGTTCTAGGTTTTATCCTTTTCAATAGGCATGGTAATTCGTCATCAGCTTCAAGAATTCGACTGCCTGTGAGTGATAAAAAGATCCAATCAATACCACCCAAATCACCCTTTTGTTTTAAGTAAAAAATCTAAATCAGTCATTGACAGTGTTAATTAAAAAAACAACACATTTTTTAGAAATGACAATCAATTAATTAATTGCTCTGAGAACAATTAAAGTCTTAATAAAAGAGTCTTCTTCTTATTTTTTGAAGTGTTTTTTTTTTGTTTAATTTGATTTTTTTGTTTTAAGTTACCCTGCAAAATAATACTTCCCAGCTATCGTTTTATTTCCTGAAGAAGGTGTGACAAACATTTCATCTCCTTTTCAATCTATGACATAATCAAAGTAACCAAAATACAAAAATTATTTGAAGAATAATAGATTTTGTATATTATTAGTGAGAATAGATTGGTTTCCACTCAAATAAATCAGCAAAATATTGTAACAACACATCGAAATTTTCAAAGAATAGGAGGTTGTAGTTTTTTAAACGATGGATAGACAAAGGGAGATTTAAACTAGCTAAACTAAACCAGAAGTGTTGGGTAAGCATGTGATTTTAATTAATTGAAAGAAGAAACTAAAGGATTTGCTCCTCATACAATCCTCACTAAATTAGCGTGTGAAGCGATATTCTAGAATCTAAAGTAAACAGATCCATAGTGTTCGGGAAATCTTATCCTTAAACGCCCACAGTTTAAATATGAAATCGTATCTGAGTAAGGAGATTTTAAAATTTACTAATTTTTTAAATTCTGAGAATTTTTTTGTGTAAAGAGAGGAGAAAGATGCTGTATAAATGTCAGATTTCGATGCACTGATGAGAAAAACTAAAATATCTTCAAAGGATTTCCTTTATAACATCCCATAAATCAATAGTTAACAGCTTATAAATTAAGAAAACTTGCTTGATTCTTAACAAAATAATAACAATTCTTAAGAAAATACCCAATACCATCACCATCATATTCATGAGTCTTAATAAGAAAGATCAAATTCTATACTATCTGAGAATACATAGCTAAAAGAGCAACCTCATTCTTCAGATTCATGTTCACGAGACAACTAACTCCTTCTTCTCGATATTTGTAATTTACCTTCAAAATTAACCGAAACGACTCAAGCTTCTTCTAATTCAACATAATTATCTTCTCAATAATTGAAAACAAATGATTCCTCCTTACTCATTCTCGAATAAAACACTGAGAGAAAAGATTCAGCTAATTATCGATTTTTAAGCTCTCAGGAAGGTTCATAAAATGATCTAAACAATGGAACAAATTCAATTTAAATAAGCACTCCAACTCCCAAAAGTAAAAAAAAAATGTCAGAGAGATTCAATACTCCCTCAACTAAAAAGAAGCTTCATCGAGAGACATCTACAGAAGCTATGAAAAATGAACCAACTTTAAAGAGTCCTCTACCTAGCGATATTCAAGAATGTTGTGGATGTAAAAGATCAAAATGTCTTAAATTGTACTGTGAATGTTTCAGATAAAAGAGATTCTGTAAAGATCAAAGTAGTTGCATTGATTGTCTAAATAAATAGCAGTTTGAAGAATAAAGGAATATTGCTATTTAATAAATTGAAGAACGAAATAGTATGGCTTTTGAGTCGAAAATAGAAGCTACAAGTGCAGATATTCAAATGAAGTAAATTCAAGATAATTCTTAAGGATAATTATTAGTTAAAACCCATCGAAAAGGATGCAAATGCAAGAAAAGTGATTGCAGCAAAAACTATTGTGAATGTCATGAACTTGGAGTTATGTGCAGTGATCTTTGCAAGTGCTTAAATTGCAAGAATGTACAGGTAGAGTAAGTGTAGTCAGGATTTGCTGAATAAGCTTTCAATGCAACTCAGTTGATTGCCTGATAACTTGAAAATAATCTCAAGGATATTAAGGATATTAATTTATCAAATAAAATAAATAGCATTTAATAAATTGCAGAGATTGAGTTAATTAACTCAAAATGAATAGAAAATTTGACGATAATTAAATTTACTCAATGAAAAGTTAAAACGCAATTTAAAAAATGACAATCAATATTCAATAATATGTTTATTTATTCCCAACTCATTGTTATTTTTCTAATTTGTCTGTGAATAATAATATCTAATAAATGCGCCTTTATTGCTATTTTAACATCTCCTAATTCAGATTATTTAACTCAATGTTATCCAATAAATAAAGGCTAGACCAAATAACTTATTATGATAAAAAATAGCTTGTCCAAAATTGTAAAAAGTCCTTTTCATTTGGTAATATTTCAAAAGTTTTTTTAAAGCTTTATGAAATGAAAGAGTAAGAAAAAAGGAATATGAATTCTGAAGAGAGAACGAGATTAATATTAATTATTTGGGTAACTAGTAATATTTGGGTTAGTTTCTATTAAGAAAAGAATAATTATGATGATTTTTGTTGCCTCAACTGAAAAAAGGAATGTGTGGTGCAGATAAGGGGAAAACTTGGAATAAAATCATATGTTTTGATAAGACAATCTACACATACACAAATTGAAAAAGCCAAGCAATACTAAACTAACTTGCGTAGTTCTATTTCTATTTTCAAAGAACTTGTGAGTTGCTATCTCAATAAGCAAGAGGAGATAAAAAGAACATAAACGAACATCTGAAAAGCACAAGATAATAATAAAAATTAGAGGATTCTTGGAGATTCTCAGAATAGAAACTGGGTGACTCAATCAAAGATAGTTCCTAATAGTTGCAGGACAAAGACTCCCATCTCTTAATCAAGAGAGAAGATCAATCTCAAATGATCTTAATGGAGTCTAACATCAAAGCACCTGACGATTTCTTCCGCTAGTACAGGAGAGAGTTCCGATAATCACAATCTCAAGCCGATGGAGCGAGTTAATTCAAGCTAAAGAAGTGTGATGAAGAAGGCGAACATTTGTAATAAATCGAATTGTCTTCGCAAGTGCACATTCCTTTTGATAAAATGGGTGTTTCTCCGTTCCAAAACTCTATTATTTCATCGAGTAATTATTTCCATGTATTTTATGTTACAACACTAGGAGAAATAGGTTTTATTTGAAACAAACAGTCCTATTATTGGACTTTAAAATGTTGTTTTTAATTATTTTTTGTCAGGCTAAAGAAATGTCCCAAGTGACATCAATCCAATGAAACAACTTGGACCCTATTCAAATTAACTTGGAAGTGATCAGCTTAACGATCCTAACGAGAGAGGAAGTCACATGCAGATGCAATCCCGAAGCAATTATTAGCTTGAATTAGATTACTCCAGTATTAACCCTGAATCCCAACCAGTAAATAACCTAAGTGACCTGAAAAACCTTCCTCTGTAAGCTATTTCAAGGATCCCAGCTGAGAAGCATGTGAGTCTGAAACTAGATGAAGTATTTGAGAAAGATGATTTAGAAAAGTTATATGATTACTCATCTTCATCGCTATCATCTGAAGAACAGCAATCGGAATCTCAATAATCATCTGTGAAAATTATGAATTTAACAATGAAAGAAAGACTCAAGAAATCTTTTCTGCGCCATCTCACTTTCACTAAAATCGAAAGCATGAGCATACAACACACTGTTAAACTCCTCGAGAGCTAATATCAGCTCATCAATGACTTATCAGCTGATGTGTCGTTTGCAAAACTTCAAAATTCCTCTCAAGGATTTTCAATATTTTTCCAAAAACTTTCCTCAAAACTACCTTCTCTACCAAATATTCCAGTTCTACCACCTTCGTCTCTAATTTGCATCATTCTTGATCTAACCGCAATCGTTTTCTACGCCATTTGTTTCATATTCCTGAGTATGTAGCTGTTTCTCAATTCTGGCATATTCAAAGACTATTTGATAAAACGATCAAACTGGATGACTGCACTTACAATTATATTCTTTGGAATTGATATCATCAAAGGATTAGTCACAGCGTTCTATCATAAGGGAATATATTAAAATAGCATCTAAAGCATAGCATCAAGGTAACAACAACAAATAACTCAATACATCATCAAAAACACAAAAGAAATTTATTTTTCTTCATTAGGTACCTCAAAACCTTCTGTATTTTCGACTTAATCCCATTGATACCACTCATAGGAGAATTTGATCAATTATCCAGCTACACCTTGAGAGTTCTCCTTTCGTTACTGTATTTCTCCAAACTAGTCAACATTAAAATCTCTCTAGATAGGATAAAGCTCTCTTGGGGTATCACTGATAGGAATAGTCTTCTTAGAGTTTTTCTGAAGCTCTTCTCTTGCTTCTTCCTTCTTGTGCATGTTCTTGCAATAATTTATCATGTATTTATTATTCAAAATTATTTAAATTCATCCTGTATTTTACGCTTTTTAACAAATCAAACAGGGAATAAGCTTGATTGAGATAGACTCAGGCTATGATAAAGACACAACTTGGTTGAAAAGATACAATTTTGTGTCTGGAGGGGATACTAATGTATGGGAACGATATTTGAGATCTCTGAATACAGCAGCATGTTATCTCACAGGATCGATAACATTTGAACCCTAAACAGAACTTGAGTAGATATTTAGTCTCTTTTTGCCATTTTTATCTCTTCTAGTCGTCGCTGTCTTCATAAATGAGAGTAATCACAGTATTGTTAACAATTCATTTCATTCAGATGACACTGAAATCGAATTAGAATTCCAACTTTTTTAATTTCTTTTTAAATCAGTACATTACGCTTTCAAAGCTAATAGCAAGTCAGACTAATATCTCAACGAAGAAAAGAAAAGACTCAACACTTATATGGACTAAATGAATGTGCCAGGACATCTCAAAGGGAAAGTTTCCAATTATTTCGATTATTTTCAAAAACAAACCTCTAGATTTACATCGCTGGATATGGCAAACAGCTTAATGGAAAAGTTACATGGTGAGCTACGTGAAGAGCTAACATATGCTACCAAGAATTATTATGTGCCATACTTTCGTTAGTTTCTTTCTTCGTTTTCAAAAGAGACTGTCAATAATGTATTGGAGATCATTTCAAATAAATCGCATTATTTATTTCACTTCTACTCATTTTTACTCTTCAAATCTAATTTAAAATCATTATTTTCCCTTCATTTTTAGACATTTAAGATCATCGAAGAGATGTAATTCTAACCTGGAGATGTGATTTATCATGAAGGATAACAATCTGAATTAGCTGTGTATGCTGTTGTATCGGGGTAGATTGAGATTTATCATGCAAGTTAAACCTCTTCAAAAAGCAGATAATTCTATGGATCATCAAAGACTCGTTTTACACACTTAGCATATCTGAAAAACCATAAAACCTTTGGAGACATAAGTTTTATCACAAATCTACCTCATTCAGCATCTGCTAGATGCACTGAACTCAGCACTGTTGTCAAAATTGACAGATAAAAGTTTGTTAACATGATTAGAGAGACTAATCAAGAAGAAGATTTCGAAATGCTGTGTATGCTTAGAGATGATGTGATTTTTAAGAAAAATTATAGAGCCATTCATGCTCGTTGTTGGAGTTGCAATCACTATGGACATTTAGCGAAATCTTGCAAATTGATTCATTTTTATCCCTTGAAATCTCACATTATCAATGTATTTTAATAATAATTACTTTAAATTATGAGAAGAATTTCATCTTTTTTTGCATTTCCAAACGATCCATTTTTAATCTTATTTTTTCTTTTCCGCAGACTCGAACATCAAACTACAAGCAGCAAAGACAAGACTACAACGACAGGAAGAAAAGACCCAATCGAATTAAAATGAGTTCAATGGAAATAAATCATAAAAAATTTGCTGAAGATTTCAAGGTTGAAATTGCAGATTATGTTGAGAAGTATTTTCCAGGATAAAGCAATCTAAGTGACTATCTCCCTTCAAGTCATTCCCTTACAACTGCAAATCAGCAATCTTCCAACACAGAAATACTCACAGATAAAGTCATTGTAAAAATTATAGTTTATATTGTTGTTAAGTGCTTTCAATAATTGCTCCATTTTAGGAACAAGATCAACAAAAACAAATCAATACTGGTAGTGGGCTAGATATGCCTCAATCATTTAACGCCCCAAACCATAAATCAAGTTCTGCGACTCTCAATGAATCGTCTATGATAAGATAAGCTGGATCCTCAAAAGTCAAGCACAAGGTAACAAAAACTAGCTTACAATAAATCCAAAGAAAAACGCTTTTTTTGTTGGTTTAAATTAGGATTCCCTTGATAGTGATATGGGAATAAAAGGAAGAAAAGACAGTGCTTAAACAAAGAACTCCAGTGATTCTGCGATGAAACCGAAAAGTTCAAATCGGTCTTTAAATACAAAGAAAGAATCACCATTGGAAGGCATGAAAGCATCAGATCAAGCAATAGATATTTACAATATTAGAAAAAGCAGTGATGCTTCCTAACTAACAGAGACGATCCAGCGAGATAAGACACTCAAATCGTAACTCACCAGAGGTAAGATTTTTACATGGAAAATTTTGATAAATAAAAATTAAATAAATTGCACAAAAATAAAAAGGAACTCAAAAAACAAACAAATCAAATAAAAGTTCTTCAAGCATTTACCGAACTAAATTTGACCATTCTGTGGTGATTCCATAACGTATTGATTCAAGAGCTTCTTCGATTTCAACTTCTCCCCACAAGCATTCTCCTACTTAATAATAAGGTAAATCACAATTTAGCTCAATTTACATGGATTTTAAATTAACAAAAACCTGTAATTTCCCCCCCAGATAACACCAAAATCCTTGTGAGCTCAACAACTAAATAGTCAATGTTAAACAACCCTCAGAGCGTCGGAGGAAGTGGAGGAGCTGGATTGTTGGGAAGCAGCTATGAAGAAACAGAGTCAGAACACAATCAAAGCTATGAGTTAGTCTTACCAAAAATCGAATTAGTTGTGAATAACATTATCCCTAAATCGCATTAATTAGAGCTATCACCTGAGCGTGAACATCGTTCTAACTTGAGCTCTGTGAATTTAGACTAGCATTCTTCAGGAAGTAAATCTGAAACTAACCTAATCGCAGGGATAAGTTCTCCCTATGTCGAAAGCTAAATCCGACCATACAGTAATAACAGCAGTCTTCTTGAGTTTGATTGCATGAAGAATTTTAAAGTTTATAATACTTAGAATAATCCAAAAATTGTACTCGAAAGTGCAAGTCCAATAAAGTTAAGACAGCCAAAACGAGCGCATAAGAAGGTTACTATTATTGAAAGTTGATTGGGAATCGCAACGCGTCTAGTTTTTGATTTATTCAAGCTCAGATTACATTAAATTCCTTGCCGCTGTGCATGATATTGTCATGACAGTTTGCTTGACTTCTAAAAGTTGAACGTTTCCAACTAAAACACAAATACATTGTTCATTTACATATTTGGATTCAAGTCGAAGCATTTTTATTAATTCTAACTTCAAAATTGTAAACTTTTTTGAAATATGAATGCATATTTGTAAGCTTATATTCTCACTCTGCTATCTCTTCAATCTTTACAATAAAAGTGCTATCTCTCTCTCTCTCACTCGCTATTAAAAACTTTAACTATTTAATATAAACTTAATCTCTTTTTCTCTTAAATCCTCCTTTTTCTCATTTGCTCTTAGCCAAACCTTAACCAATTACTCTATTGATTTAGAAACGGCCTTGATATTTTTGAAATACTTTGTATTTTCTTAGGATAGTTCCCAATTATGAATTGATTTCTTTTCATTTTGGACAATAATAATCTGCTTTCACGAAAAAGAAAATAATATATTTCTTAATTAACTTTGCAGTCTTTCTATGATTCAAGCAAGCAGGAGAATGGGGTATTATTTGGTAATTTAATTCAAGATTCAAGAGGTTTTTAGAGTGGGGAGGAGTAGAAAACAATTAATCACATAAACTAGACAAATATTAGAATCTCATACGGAAGGACAATATTCATCTTATTCTTATCCTAGAGTTGGGAGAGAAGAGAGCTGGAATCTCTAATTATTTATTTGTGGGGAATCAACACATTCATTATTCTTCCCCTTGAAGGATGTATTTTTCCGAAGGTTTAGTCAGAAAGAACAACAAATGCATGTTATCACAACATATTGCAAAGTATTCAAGGACAACGGAGATTTCCTCTTTGTTCGAGAAATGACTTTCGTGCACCCATTCTTTGGAGTATTCTGTTTGAAAGTGCTTCAAGGTCCTTGAATAAAGAGGGTTCTCAATAATTTGTCTAATTGATTTGTGGTTAAACTTCTTGTTTTTGATGAATTTGTTAAATTTCTACAGAAAGCATTTTCGCTATGCTGTTGTTGGGGAATCTAACTGAGTGACAGGTCCACTGTTTCCGTTCTCGTATGCAAATATCGTCTCAAAACGATGGTTTACACAATACAAGAAGCCTTTGAGAATATTCTTAAAGGCACTTTGTATATTCTACTGAAACACCTTCGAGATTATATTCCTTTCATGCGGAGTGACTTTGAAATGCAGTGGTGGTAGATGAAATTACTCCTAGTTGCAGTCATTTATAAATCTATTATTTCTTACTTAATCTCCGCCGTTTGAGTTTTCTTCTTCTTCATCATCTTCTCGTTCTTCTTTTAATCTGATTCCTTATTCAAGCTACACATCAGTTCTAGGCTGGGGAATTTTATTGTTAATTCTGAGATAAGTTATCTGGTTCTATTCTACCTTGAGATCATTTTTCTATTCACCCTCTTCATCCTTTTCACTATGGTTTCTCTCATCTTTTTAGTTCCCTCTTTCTGTAGCGATTTCACAAGTAAATTTCACAGTTTCTTCTCTTTAGCTTCTTCCTTGAAGTTATTATGTTAGGTTTCTACTTCTATCATGTATCTCCCCTTAGCTCCAAGGTTGTGTAATATGCTCAATATCTGTCTCTGATCTCCCTCTATCAGGAAACTGGATGGAAGATTGCTTCCCAATTTAAGCTTACTAACTCTAAGAGGGTAACTTTACAGCATTTTAATTCTCAAATAGTGCATTTTGTTGAAAAGAACTTAGACCATTCAAGAAATTTATTTCATTTTATTAGATATTCTGAAAGTTAAATGGATTCATGTTGTTAGAATGGGTAGTCCCGAAAGGTATCATGGACTGGTATATCGTAGAATTTTAAGAATCTGTACATTAACTGAGTGGTCCAAAAGGAGGAAAAATCAAGTTTGAGTTAAGTTAACTTGGTACTGAGATGAGATAATTAGTGTTTGAGAAGGGAAGCACATTTTGTTGTTGAATCCAAAATGGGCTAAGGATCGGTTACTGCTGCTATGGGATAGAATTAGTGTTGCTCGAAACACTATGAGGAAAGGTGATACCCTGCTAGAAACAGAATAACGAGTTGAAATAGATGCTGTTGTTCATTGCAAGCAATCCGATGTTTCTAGAAAACAACAATGGCTTCAAGGGGGTTTTAAGGGTGAAAAATTTTAAAAATATTTACTTTCTCCAGATTATTATATTATTTGTGAGAAGTAAATTATTCTTCAAGTCAGAGAGAGAGTTAGTCTTTCTATTGCCACAGGGACTTAATAGAAGGCTTGGTGGGCTGATATTTTTAGCTTAGATATTATTTACTTTTTCAACGATATTTGAGTTCCCATTTGATATTTTTAAACTTCTTTGGATAAAACGAACAAAAATATTATTTTCCATTTCTTATTTGACTTTTCTTTTATCGATTTCATCAAGAATAAGCGCACATTTACATAGATTCAGTGCATCTTCTTTTTTTTTTAACTTTCTTTAATATGTGTAAGCTAAATGCTTAAGACAAAAACAATCTTGTTCTTCTGTTCTCTAGACTGGATCCCCAGTGAATCCTATTAAATTAATAAAAATTGTAAAGTTAAAATGCTTTTTCGAATTCATCCTTCTGTTATCAAAGCCTTTGGGAGAAGATATCCAGATTGTTTGATTTATTTAATAACAGTACTTACACCGAGTATGGCTTTTTTTTAAGCTATAAGGAGTTAGTCTAATTCGTTGATTATCCCTGGCGAAAATAATAAGAAGAAAAAAATAAAATTACCACTTATTTTCCTCTCAAAAAAACCAACAATAAGGCAGTTCTTTTACTTTATATCTTAGTTTTTTTTATTTTTATTTTCCAAGATTACATTAAAAGAAACAACTTAACCCTTTTGTATTGACTTCAAACAACTTTAATGCAGTTATTTTAGACTTTTTTCACCTAATCACTAAACAAATTGTATTTATTTTAGTGCGAAAAGATTAACTGAGAAAAAGATAAAATCGTTTTATGAAAAGAAAATTACTCTTCTGGTGGTTGATATTAATGTTAAGATAATAAAGGGAAAACAATCTATTGAAAAAGATATTGGAAAGTCCCTTTTTATTATTTGTTTTCAGTCAAATTAGAATCAATCTCAGCATCATTATCATCAAAAACCTTAGCAACAATTAATATTCTTACTTGTCTTTTCAATTCATTATTTCTCAACAGAACCAGCTCAAAACACTCTTTCTGCAGCTTCGCTATCTTCCCTGAACTATATAATGTGTGCATCAGTTTCTTATTTTAACTGTTTTGGCTCCCTCGACAATACTAAAGACATTCGAGTAGATATTTACATCATTAGCTGAAATCATCAGCATGATAGAACATAAAAAATGAAGGAAGGTTAAAAAACAAATCATTTCAAAATCAACTGGATAATGAGTAAAATAGTATCTTTCAATCCAAAATTTTACTCTGAACTTGATAAGTAATTGAGTAAAGAAAATGGTCTCCAAAAGATAAACTAATAAAGAATGATTTTACAACTCAAAAAGAGAGAGAGAGTCATAATAGCTTCTTGAATCTCTCTTAAACTGATGTTTGTTCCTAAAACCCATTGCTTATGGTTTAGTTAGAAAAACCAAAGAAATTCAATAAAAAATAGTTTCATTTTCATTTTCCCAATAATTCTATAAAATAACAGAAATTGAACAAACTATCATTCATATTTGCAATCAATATAAAAAACAACTAATAAAAAGGTATTCTCTCACAGACAATTAATTCAATATTCATCGAGGGCTTTATGAACTTTCGAGAAAGTGACATTAGTATTGAGACCATCGAATTTGTAGTTATCCGGGAATCCTTCAGTGTATGAGTTATCTCTTGGGTAGAATCTGTTTGGAATTTCAAAAGATGTCGGCTGTAAGAATCCATAGTCTTTATTCGTAGTCATATACAATGGACTACCAATATTGAGCCCTTAAGGTGGAGCTTTATAAGTTCCTTCTTTGACAGGGAATTTCTTAGGCACAACAACGTTTCTATCGAATTTATGCTTTTCTTTCATGAGATCATCTAATTCTTCGACTTTGGTCTCACTGAATTTCGTCGCTACAGTTTTATTTTTAAGCTATTTCTCTGCGCGCTTGAATTCTACTTAAGCTTCGACTATTTCACTATATGTCGGGATTGTCTTTTCGTTTTAAATGAATGTCTAGCCATAGTCGTTGTTGGTTGTTTTGTACATCGCTTTGCATCCAAAGGAGTTATTGATGCGCTGACTTGCTAGCAGTTTATCCATATTTTATCGAACTTTTTTAACTTTCTTTTTCTTGTTTTTTTTCTTAATAATTTCCTTTTTTTTGCAGCAGCAGTTGAATTTGGCTTTATTTTTAATTGTTAGCTCAATATATTCACAAAATGCTGCTCTCCCAAGATAATTTCTTATTTTTTGTTTAGTTTTCCCATTCAAATTTGATAGTCATCACAAAAAAGCCAGCTAATCATCTAACTTCAATGAACTTAAATTAAGAATAAATGATCCTATGCACAATTTGGAATGTTTTCATTTTTAAGCATTTTTCCTTTGTCTTTATGTACTAAGAACATTTGCAAAACTTTTCAAAAAAATTTTATGTTTGAAAAGTAGAATCATAAGAACTGATTAAGACATCTTTTCTGAAGTATTGCAAGTAGTTCATGGGTCAAATAATCTTCAAAACCAAAAAAATAATAAGGATCTTCTAAAACGTACATACAAAAGAGAACAAATCAATTGAATTTTTGCTAAGGTTAAGAAAATAGCTGTTTTTGTTAATGATAAAAAAATATTGGCAATTTGATTAAAAAAACACAATTTGATCAACAAATCACCCACTTCTGCGAGATGGAAGAAACTGCACCTCGAAAGCCAAAGCAGATCAATAGGCCAGAAGTATCCCATACTCGAGAGACATTCTATAATTACGATATTTTTTAGAATGAAGAAAC
>Ga0302271_10000750_pt1 | contig 31840 bp, 17 predicted proteins | sample III_Bog_N1_1_FD_198767 | JGI IMG/M metagenome (GOLD analysis project Ga0302271, IMG submission 198767) | Peat permafrost microbial communities from Stordalen Mire near Abisko, Sweden - III_Bog_N1_1 | ecosystem: Environmental > Terrestrial > Soil > Wetlands > Peat | place: Sweden: Abisko... | reverse complement strand
GTGACTGGCATTACTTGATTTCAAAGAAACTTTTAATTTCTTGAAGGAAATCACCAGGCTGAGTTGTATCAAGACGTTGGATGGTACCTGCAATGTTAAAGAAGTCGTTAATCCAGTTGCGAACAGTGTTTCTAACTGTCAGAGTTCCGATTTAGTTCTCACTGATTTCAGGTTCAAAAGCAACTCCAGTTTGTCCGAGTTCAAAGCGGATATCGAAAAGAGGAGCGATTTCATTTCTCTTGATGAAAACAGGGTTAATTTGCTCGTTGAGATGAGAAAGAGCAGTTTAAATGGACGAACTTATTCCCTCGATAAGAATAACATTCACGTAGTCATTGTAGTTCTTCCAAGAGTTATGCTTTTTGTCAACTTTCACTGCATCCAGAACTTCTTTGACTAATTTCTGAATTTGGTTACCGTTATCCTTGACAATTGTGATTTTATTAGCGAAGATAGCCTTCAAGAATTGATCATAGTCATCTGGTGACATAGGTCTGTTCTTCCTCTCAATAATCTTGACGTTAAAGTTCGAGAGGCACTTATAGATCTTCTAAAGAGAGTCCTTCATCTTATTCACAGTTTCGAACAGCGCATCAACGATAACTTTAACTTTTTAGATGAACTCATCGATGTTAGTAGCTTTCCACTTGATCTGTTCAAGACCTGGTTTCATTTCTTCTTCCATTTCTTGGATTTTCTTTTTGACTAGAGGCTCTTCAACAGGGAGCAAGCAAGTCTTGATTACGTTGTAGTTATCAACAATCATGTCAAGAGCAACAATGTATGTTCTGTAAGTATCAGCTTTCTTGTAGATTTCGTCAGCTGCAGCAGGGACTTCCAATCTAAGGAGAGTGAAGTATTTGACTTCTTTAAGTAATCGCACTAGGCCAGGATCGAAGTTTACCTTTAAAATAGCAAATGAAATAAGTTTAAATAATTATAAAATATTGTTTATATTGAGTATTGTACCTTGATTAAATCATTTTCGTCCTTGCAGAGGAGATTTTAGTTCAATTTCTCTTGAGTCTATTCATCGACTTCTTTTTGCCAAGCCAATATCTTGACTTCTTCGTAATCTTTAATCGATTTAGTGATCGAAATCTAAAGCTTTTAGACATCTTTGAACTCTTCACGCTCAGTGATACCTTGTCCTAAAAGGGCGAGCTTTTCAATTGGTTCTTAGATTCTGTCTCTCAACGACTTACACCAAGTGAGAGCACCTGCAATAGGTGGCATATTCAAGAAAATAGGGGCATTTTCATGCATATTATCAACAAGCTGTTTTCCTTCTAAGAATATGCTTTGAACTTGCTTCAAATCTTGTTTGTACATTTCTAAGAGAACAATGTGTTTCTTCTCAAGCTCATCAGCGATGATTGGACGGGTGAGCAGTCCTTCGAAGTTATCAAGCAATTTGAACCTTCCATAGATGGTATCATAATCATCGAATCCTTGAGTAATTACTGAAGCCAATCTGCGCTCAAGTTCCTTAATCTTTGACTGGAACTCGTAGAAGTCATCATCGAATTATTTCTCAGCTATGTTCATGATATCATAGGTCACACTGGTGAAATTAGTCACGGCTTCCTCAAATTCCTTGAAGATTTAAGCAATCGACTCTGTCAAAGTCTTTCCCTTTGTTCCACCGAGTTCAATGCGCTCAAGTTTATTGAATTACACGATGGTGTCGGTGAGATTAAGAATGTCAGAGCATCTCTCAAGGAAACTATCTAACCTAACAAATAGAGCATTGCTGGTGAGTTTCCAGTTACCACTAGCCTTAGCCTTGTACTCGAAGTATGCATCTTTGAATTTACTGCAGACATCGGAAGTTATTTGAAGTTTTTCGCAAGCTTCAGTAGTCTCTTTGCTTCCAATTAGCGAGAAGATATCATCCTTGCTGACGTACTTTTGGGCGTCTGAAATGATAGCGTTGCAAATCTCGCGAATGAGGACAACAAGTCTAGGAGGCTAGTTGTAAGTTGAAGATTTAGTGTAGATCATGAGAATGGTATGCATGATTGGGATGAATAGCTCATGCAGATGAGGGAATTCTGAAGCGGAAGTTTCCTAGAGCTAGTTGAATAGATCCTTCAGAGTGTACAGATATCTGAAATTTTCCTAAGTTTAAAAAAAAGAAGAATTTAACATCTTCAAATCAATAAAAATTAAATTTGTTTTCTTACATTTGCTTCTAGACGAGCCTTCTAGACTTCTTCTTAGAGCTTAGCAAATGGTGTGGTGTATGTAGACTTGTTATCTTACAAGAATCTGAGAATATTCTGCACTTAGTTAGAGTTCAGCTAATTGTGAATTAAATTCAAGTTGTCTCTCTTGTTCTGCCAGAATTCGATTTCCGCAAGTGGACCAGGATCATTGCCATACTTCAAAAGTTACTCTGGTTCTAACTTCAAGACATTCTTGATTTGTTTAGTCCAAGTGATGATGGAACCTTCAAAAACATGAGCTTTATCTTTATCAGGAGTAGTATCAGATGAAGTCATCTTGTGAGAAGGTAGTGGAAGCATTGTCTTTCCCTTGATCTGTCCCATAAGCACATAGACTTAAGCAACATAAGTGTTGAATTTCTCCATGAGATCTTTAGCAACTAAATCAGTCCACCCTTACTGATTGAGGGGGTTTTACATGACGGGAGACATGATATCATTAAATACACTGTAGAGATGTTCCAACAGAGCATTTGTCATTTCAACCACAACAACTTCCTATTAATGGGAGAAAAATAAATAATTAATAAAATATTTATAAAATCCTTAAAAATAAATGAATTAATAAAACTAAAATTAAAAACACAACAAAACCTTAATTAAAATTAATAGCAAGCACATGTTAGGGGGTTGGGGGGGAGGGGGTAGAAAAAAGGATTAAATGAAATGGCTGTTTGAAATTAATAAAGAAATAGACATCAATAAAAAGATAACTTTTTTCTGGGCGGGTATGAAATAAAAACTAAGGATTTATTAAGTTCAAAATGATGAGAGTACATCTGCGGTTAAAACAGGAATTAACAAGAATAATAGCTAAACAATTTGCGTCTCTCAATAAGTTACAATACAACTAAATTGAATAGCAAATTGTAGCCATTTTTATTATGAAAAAAATAAAATAAAAAATAGTACTTTTGATGAATTTTCTGTTGTGAGTTTATGAAGAGTGAGCTTGATGACTATCACACCTTTTTTCTTGAATTTATCGATAGGAGGAAGCGAACTGAAGTAAAAATTTAATTTATCTCCTGCGTTAGCGATCCACAGGACATTGTTGGCATTATCCTGATTGATGAAAGACTGCATTTCGTCTTTGTTCAGCAAGCTGGTGGATTAAAAATAAAAAAAAGAATGTTCTTATGGTGATCAAGTTAAGAAGATGAATTAAAAAATCAAATGGCAAATGGCGATATAAAAGTAACTTACCTTATTTCTTTGTTGGCTTCATCTTATGGTAAATCTAACGATTTCTTGACTTTTTCCTTTGTGGTGGCAAGAGCTTAGGTGATACGAGCGATTATGAAGTCCTCAGGCCCAGTTGCTTAAGCGGAGGCAGGATTGTGATCACCCATGATCTTGAAGGAAAATCTTTACTTTTTTCCTCTTTGTTTTGTTTTTATTTTATTTGTTATCAACTATCTTCCTTGACTTTCACAGTTTTCTTTTCCAACCCAAATTTTATATTGTCTCCTTTACTTAATTCAAAAAAGAAAAATTTGTAAAGATAACTCCCCCTCCCCCCTTTATTTATTGATTCTATCCCCCCTCTTTTGAATTTGTTTCAGCGCATAAGATAATTTTTGAAGTTTTTATTTATGATTTTTCATTTTTATAACTTATTTACCTTTTAGCAGCTCCCCTCTCCCTTGTCATTCTATTAAAAGCCCTTTTACTACTGTTTTCTATCTCTGATTGGATCAATAAAGCGTACAAATATTCAAAATTCTTTGAAATATCTTAGGACTCAAAGAGCATTTCAATTTGAAATAAAAAATGAAAGAAATTGTTTAAATTTAACTAAAATGCATCCTGTTCTCATTATTTCATTGCTGCCAAGGATTTCAAGTTCCTATGAAATAAAACTTTATTCGATTTTATGGGCTCTCAAACACCCACAAAGAAACTTAATTCTTGCAATTTTTAATTATTCTCAGCATTTTCAACAGTTATAAAAAGTACAAACAACCCGGAGAAAAGAAAGAAAATATTTCAAATTTTAAGTCAATTTTACCTTAAAAATGATTCTTGTTAAGGCTTCTCTAAGAAGTTCTCTTAAGAAGAATAGTTCAATTTTTTATCTTAAGCTATTCCTGCATTGAAGAATATGAAGATAATCCTATAATATTGGGTTGCTCTATTTCTAAGATAGTCTATTTTTTGAAAATGTCTTCTCTTTAAAAAAAGCAACATGTTTAGCTAAAGTAAATGAACCTTCTCGTAAGTTGCACTGCTTTTGGAGGAAATTTGTTGTTAAAAAATGATTTAACTCATCCACTTATTTATATATTTGCTTAACAATGCTTTTTTTTTCATATTGTTTGATATTATTTCTAAGCGCATAATAGAATGCTTCTCTGTATGTTATCATTTTATTTCACACTACTTATAGCTCATATCATTTTTTCTTGAGATAACAGTGTCGCCTTTAGGAAAATCATCAAAACGAAGCTAAGTTAAAGATATTTTTTTAGTATTTATTCTTTTGGTTTTTAAAACCTTGTAGTTTGCTCTCATCGCGCTGATAATATCACATTAAAATGAAATTTGCAATCAATGTTCTTCTCAGATAATATCACATTTCTAAACTTGTTAATATTTCTATTCATGAAACTTCCTTTTTCCTAAGATAAAACAAAAAATATTCTCTGTCTGCTAAAAAATCACCTACCTCACATAACAAAACTGCACTTTCAATTTTTTCACCTTAATTAAAATAAGAACTTTTCCAAAGTTTCTATCACTCCGTTTTGTGTGTTTACTCTAAATAATTTCTGAACTAATTCTGAGTTCTACTAGTTGATCCAAGCTTTCAAAGTCAAAAAAATAAATACAAGTTCTTATTTACAAAAATAAAACAACAGCACTCAACAAATGAACAAATAAGCTAAATAATACTCATTCTAATCTTCTCCTATTTGGAAACACATCTAAAAGGATTAAATCCTTCATAACCATACATCTTAAGCAAGTTCTTTGAACTCTAAAACAAATTCTACTAATAACAACTCTTGCTTTATTTTGAAAGAAGAAACAAAAGGATCACCATAACAGCATGAAACTAACGAGAATAATGCGCCTTTAGAAGTATTTAAGTAATGTGCATAATAAAAAATAAGACCAGTTATACTAAAATACTCAACTCCTCGTAGTGATAGAGATTGTAGATCTACTCTGTTCGTTTCATAATCTTCTCAAAGCGATCCTTTATCTCCTTAGCCAGGGAGAGGGCTATTTTCTCTAAACTAAGATATCAACCGATCATTATTTCTGAATGAGTCTCCCTTGTTAGAAATAAATAAACGCTAGAAATTCTAATAAACTAAAAATGGTAGATTAGCGACTTCTTGTTTTTTAAATAAAAATCTAACTTTTGAATCATAGTTTTCTCCTTTCTCTAAGGGTATAAAAGGCAATAGAAACAATTTAACTCTCTCAGCTCTTTTTGAAAATGATAAAATCTAGAATTATGAAGTTAATACTAGGAAAGTTAGCAACTCTAAACAATAATTTTCATCATTTATAGAAGATTCTTGTTTTATAGATAACAATGATTTAAACAATTAATTTTCATCCCCTTAGAAATCTCTTCTTGATTATAAATATTCTTCAAGCGCTTCTTCTCCACAAAATCAATCTTAAATTTAATTTAAACCAAATCAATCGTATTATTTTGGTGAAATTGGCTTATTTGGCAACGGAAAGTTTCGAGTTACTTAGCAGACTTCTGAAAGAAATGCTAAAAGAAATCAAGTTACTACCAATGATAAGCATAAACAAAATAACATTTTGAGGCAAAGAAAAATCAACCATTCCTACTTTCCAAAGTACATATCTTGTTTTATGTTGACTCTTAACTTTGATTTAATACTTTATGTAATTAAGGGAGAACAGCAAATAAGAAAAAAATGAAGAATTAAACAAAGATATCCTTTCTAAATAGTTTGTGATAGACTATCTTAACTCTGCACAAATAAATTCATCTTTTCATGGCACAAACTCAATTGATAATATCGAAAACACTTCTGAAAAACAAGATTAAGTAGAGGATATCTCTTTATTTTAAAGTTCATCATGTAATAAAAGTCGCATATTATTTTTTTTCTTTTGACAAAGAATTAAAATAAATATATTGATTTTTTTTCAAAAAAGAAGAGAGGAAAGAGACATCTCAAATTTTATTCAACGACGAATAGCAATTTAGGAAAGAATCACGCAATGCTGATAAGAGAATTAATGTGATGTCATAATCTAAAAGCACAATTCTTTATTCGAATAATTGTTTGGAAAATAACAGATATATAAAATAGCAATTCCTTTCTTAATTCAAAAGGAGATCTACATTTAAGATTGGAAGCAAAATCCATATTATGTCTTCTACACAAGATATTCTTACTTAGGAAATCGAGCTAGCATAGAACTTGCCTTTTGGAGATGAAATCGATAAAAAGAAATTAAGTTATTAGGCTAACAAAACTCTGAAAAAAACTAGTTCTGTAGTACTCAAAGATGAAAGAATAATCAGCTAACAACCTTAATAAAGTAAATCAATGATTGTAAAGAGAGAGATGGAAAAATATTTTTTTGGTTAAGCTGAAAATTCACTGATACGATAAACTCTTTATTATTAAAAATAGATGAAGAGTCTGCTGGATTAAACTTCTAGCGACTGATGAGCCCATCAAATAATATTTCCAATAAATCTCGAGCAAGTAGGAGATCTATCGGTCCAAATACAATGGGACAGGACAGTAAACTTTTCCGTTAGTTTGTATCTCAAAATCAAAGGAAAAAATTAATTCCCCAACAAGTCAGGCTGGCTCTAAAAAAAGCTATTTATTACTTAAGAAGCTTGGATGTTGCACCAAGAGATGTACGATTTTTAGTGTCATTTTAAAGACTACTCTCTCATGATTATTTTTTGCTTTGAAAAGTTACTCACAATGAAAGTATTTAGCAGCAAACCTTTTGAGAAACCATTTTCATATGATTTAATCTAAGCAGCGAAGTTTGGGAATGTCCTCAAAGTCAAAGAGTGCCTGAATGAAAACAGATATTTAGTTTTCGATTTCGATTATGTAACGGCTATTTTAGAAATTTTAATTGTTTTTTTACTAACCAAATAGCTTGGAACTTTTTTAAATCTCCATTTACGCATGTTGAATACTAGATATATTTAACAGCTCTCCATTGGGCGTCCAAGAGAAATCATCTTCAGATTGTAGAAATCCTTCTAAAAAATGGCTCAGATGTTAATAGCAAGGACATTGTAATATTTGCATAGGGAATTATATTTTTTAACACTGTAATTTGCTTTTGTTTTGAATAGATGGGAAGGACTCCTCTATTCTTTGCTATTGAACAAGGCTTCGAGAAAATATGTTATGTAAAATTATTTCTAATTTTTGCATTATTGAAATTCTTTTCAAGTGTATTTTTGCTGTTGGAAATGCATGGGTTTTTTATCCTAATTATTAACAGCTACTTTTAGAGAAAAAAGCCTCTCCTTGGTCGACACCGTAAGTAGACTACGTGGCAGCTGCAAAGGAAAATGTGAGAATACTAACACAACTCAATAAATTCAAGAAAATGAATATTATTGTGAGTATGAGTCCTCTTTCGAAAAGAGAATAAATCTGGGAAAAGTAAATTCAGCTTTTTCATTACTGAGAAAAGTTTCAGAAGTGTTTATCTAATGTTAATTATGTTTGTAATTGCCTGTTTGTAACAATACATAAATATTTACATGGAACATAAATATGTAGAAACCTTTAAAAAATAGATTCTTTCATTGATTTTTCGATGAGAGAAAGTTGAGAACTTATTAGCATTGGACTAAGGTTGGGTGTCCTTATGGCATAATGTTTAAGAATATTCTGTAGGCATTCTGACCATATTCTATCGCTTATTCTATTTTATTTATCTTTTGTAGCATGATCATCAAGTTGAACATTGTCTAAGCATCTGGGAAACAAATAAATCGATTAAAGAGAGAAAAAATGGGGTTTTTTTTTACAAATTTTAAATAATGTTGAAATTTTTAGATATTGTTGCTATTTACTGGTTGGGTGGTCATCACCAAGAATTCGTTTTTCAATTTGGAGAGTCTTTTCTAAGAATTCGATGCCTTTGCTGTGTTCCCCTTGTTGGTAAAAGATGATTCCAATGTTGTTCAAGATTGGAGAAGCTGAGAATTATGATCACAAAAGAAACAAAAGGTTAGTTATTTTTGAAAAAACACAATTTTTGGGGGATATCTAAACCTACCTTCTTATGAGTCACTTTGATGAATATTTTCTAATATTGTGAGAGCATTTTAGAACAATTCCAATGCTTTTGTATTATTGCCCATACCCCGATAAGCTTCTGCTTCATTGTTGATTCCTTTCACAACTTTGAAAAAAACAAACTGAGATAAAAAATAAAAAAATGGAATGAATGTTACTGTCTAAATCGTTTGATGAAAGATGCTTTCTCTTAATAGTAAGTGATTTCTCAAAGTTGTTAATAGCTTCTTGGAAATTCCCCTTTTACAATTCGATTGTACCCAACTCATGCAGCGCAACTGCAGCTGGAGGAATCAACAAACAAATCAAAGGGATTAATACTTTTGGTCTTATTTTCCTAAATGGTTCTGTTATTTATTACCTTGTAGAGATTCTGAGCCATGAGTTTTCAAATCAATATCTTAGGCTCTTTTTATTAAAGGTAAGGCTGTTGCAAAATCACCTACACTTTTGTAGGCTTCTCCTAGAGAATAAAGTGATGCTGAAATAGCTACATCTTATGGATCTGAGAGATTTCGCTCAAGTAACTCTAAGATTTCTTTCTGAATCTAAATGTGCTCTTTCATTAGGCCTTTTTGGTTAAGTTGCTTACCCAACGAATGCCATTCATGAGAAACTAAGGCAAAAATAGGTCAGCTTGTTTTGCAGTGAAAAAAGAATAGAAGTTTATTTTTGAAAATAATTTATAATAATCTCACTTTCTTTTAGTTGCTCAATGAGCTAATATTGAACCGCGATTTACGCAGCATCTCTGAGACTTTACTCAGCTTCTTTTAGCTCTCCACTCGAAATCTAAATCACTGCCATCTCTTAGAACGCACATATCATTTCTTTTTAATTATTTTCAGTCATTTTTCCATCTTTTTCTTCTTTATTTGACACAACAAAACTCTAATACGCCTCCAATGCCTTCTTCTTATCCTCAATTGCTAAATATCCATCAGCAATGTCTTAAACTTTCATAAAACTAGAATTATCTCTTTATTTCTTTTTTTATTTTTTCAACTTATTTTTTTATTTCTCAACAACTTTTTTAGCAATTTCAGCATCTCCATAACTAATAGTCTACTCCCCTTGTTCGATCTACTCTCTCAAAACTAAAATTTTTAAATTCTCCTGAACAGACACTTCTTCTCCTTTAATAAGGTACAAAACAACCTTGAGGAAATCATCAACTTAAATCTCTTCTTTTTTTATTTGTTGAGCGATTTCTTCTAATTCACTTGAAGAGTATCGAGCCTCTCTAAGATTGTAGACCTGAAGAAGTGTACCTGCAAGAGAATGCATGCTAACTTTAAGAGCGTCAAATTCAGGAGGGTAGTTATTTTCTAGAATCTCCTAAAAAGTTCGTGGAAGTAAATCTTTTTTTGATAAGAAAAAGTTTTTTCTTGATGTTAACAGATTCAAAGATGACAAATAGTAGTGCTCTTCATAAGAAGCATCTTTATTTTAAACAGTTTCAGTGCTACTTTCAGGAGGACAAAGTAGTTAATCATCTTATTTTGTTTTATCTGCTTATGCTTAAGTTTCATCCTCTTTTTTAGCCTATTTGAGCTTCTTGCTGTATCCTATGTTTGATGCAGCCATTTCAGTTACATAAACATTTTCTTTTTTGTGAAGGACATCTAATAGAATGTCTGTTAAATGCACGAAGATATTTTTCAGTTATCCCTAAGTGAAATGCTATCCTTCAAGGCTTCGTTCTCTGATAATATCTTGAAGGGAGCAAATTGGTTTATTCACAATGAATACAGCACTTTTATTTGGCGAGTCTTTGGGTTAAATGAGGGCTATTTCGTTGCGAATCGGTGCAAAACATTTAGGATAAGTGTTATAAAGATGGATATGGTACAAGAACCTTGAGAGAGTAGAATTAGAGATAATTTTATTGTCATTGAAATACATCAGATTTAGCTGTAATTTCTGCTGGCTATTCTTACTGTCAAGGAGAAGGTATTATCGAGTGCAAGTAAAGTAAGTGCTGATATTTGTACCTTCCAATTGATGAATTTCAATATCGGCTGTATCAATTTTGTTAGTAATTGGCACTATCAAATCAGTTCCATTTTTTAGCTTCATAATAATTTCATCAGATTTTGTTGAAATTCCTGCATTTTGATTAGATTTAGGTTAAAGTTTGACAGTTCCAAAATCACAATAGCTATCATTCAGCACTCCATTCTCGAAAACAACCACATCACCATTCTCTTCAATTATTGAAAAGTATCTAGATGACTTCCAGGATATATTCATTTTAGTCTGCATTATCTTTTAAATAAATTCCTAACTCAATCTTTCTCCTCCAATGTTGATGTATCCGTTAATTAAGAAAGACATAAACGCAGCTATGTTCTCTTCTTCTTCCATGTGCTCTTTTTCATAAGGTTTGATCTTATCTAGAGCTTTAAGTCGTTCATCTAACTCTTCCATTTTTTAAAATAAGCATTCTCCTCCCTTCAATCTAAGTACATATCCTTTTTGGTTTTCTTTTCTTAGCAGTTCGACTACTTACTGCAAGATTGCCCTTCTTTCTCCTGTGTTCTCTTATTGTGCATTAGTCTGCTGCTTGTTTCTTAGCCAAGGTTTCATAGTGAATCAGTCTTTTTTTCTTACTTTTTTGTTAATTATTTTTTTAATTTAATAAATATCTTCTTAAAATCAACCATTCCTACCAGATAAATCTTCTCATTGATTAAAGAAACACATAAAGGTATTTGCTCTTTTCGTCACCTCCAGCCTAAAGTGCTGTATTTATATGACGCAACCTCCAAAGATAAAATAATTCCCAAACCAAAGATTTCTCCTTTCTAACTTGTATGTGTACACAACAAACATGGACTTGAAAAACAAGAATCAAGAGTTAGATGTTTATGATGACTTGTTTTCACTTTCTTGAGGTTGATCTTCCTTGTTGATGAAGAAAGAAAGAACATCATTGATTTCTTCTTTGTTTTGAATGGTTGTGATCTTTTCTCCTTTTTCTTCCATGATTGTTTCAATATTAGATTTTTCATCGTTAAACCAGCCTAAATTGTCAGCGATTAGATGAAGACTGTTGCATGTTTCGCAGCGGAGAAGCACAACTCCTTCGTTGTAAGCTTTCTTTGTGAAGGATCTAGTTGAACGTGTCTCGCATACAGTACAAGTAAATACCATAACATACTAACCGTCTTCTTGTCTTCTTGCCTTGACACCCTTGATTTCATCACCAAGGGAATACGAAATTGTAGTATCTGTGTAGATTGCATTGACAGATTTGCCAGATTTGAGAGTAAAATTCTTTTCTTTTTATTCTTATTTTGACAACTCAGATAAGTCGATTCCAGTATTATGATCGTGATGATGGTGCTGATGATCGTGGCTATGATCATGCCCACAACAACTGTGATCGTGGTCGTGGTGATGATGATGAGCTGTTTCATGGTTATGATTGCGATGGCTATGATCTGCTTCATGATTGTGATGGTGATGATCATGTGCAGCATCGTGATTATGATGTCCACCACAACATCCTTGTTTTTCATGATCTTTAGTGCTGCAAGCTGCTTTTTCTTCAGAGCTACATGAAGCACTTTCTTAAGAGCTGCATGTTCCTTGTTATTTGCCTCCACAACATCCTCCTTATTAGGCACTCTTGGAAGAAGAAGAATTTAGAAGTTCTTTGAGCTTCAAAATATCAGGATCTTCCTATTATGCATTTTATTAAGGTTATGGGTTATTGTGGCTGCATCCGCCAGAGTGATTATGGTCGTGATTATGAGATCCACAATCTCCTTTCCCTTGACATACTTTGCTCGCATCACTTTTACATCTTTTTTCTGTACAAAATCTATACATTGGATGATTAAAAAGAGATGGAACTTTAGTTAGGTTAGGAAGCTAAGTCCCAAAGAGTTTCATAGAACTAGGATTTTGTCCTAGACCCCACAAACGAGATCTGATAGATGCTTAAAGGAATTGCTTCATTCTTAGGATTGTTCAAATGGTATTTATGTCTAAGGGTTGGCTTATTTAAAGATAAACTGTCACAGGAGTATGTGATTTACTTCCAATTATAATTGTAATTTGAAGCAATTGACTTATTTTTGAGGGGATAATGGAAGATTAATAAGTGGTTGTTTTCCCCAGAAAATTCTATTTTCTTCTGAAAATTAATGGATTTTTTAAAGTTGTCAAAATAGAATTCGCTGATAATATTAACGAAATCTCTGAATATGTTGGTCTAAAGAAACCCATAAAGAAATAAATCTCAAGAAGAAAGTTAATAAAATGAAATGAACCCCTCTATTTCAATGAACGAAATCTATATTTATGTTAATATTAGGATGATAAACAACATTCAACAGCGAGATCCTTGTGATCTATGAAAACAACCATACGTCGATAATCTGATTCTTTTTTCTTGATTTTATGCCATTTTTGGCATAATATTAAAATCTTTTAGCATTCTCCAAAGATATAGAAAGTATTGTTTCTAAGCACAAAAGCAAGCTAAATTTGTTAAATATCTTTATTATTTTTACTTTTTCGTAAGTATGACATTATTTTCAGGAATATTGGGAGGAGATTAGAAACAAATTATTAAAAAATAAATAAGAAATTGTAAACACACCAATCTACAAAGATATCTCTCTCAATAGCTGAATCTAGAAAATGAAAAGAATCAGAAGTCTCGTGAACGCACACAAAGTTGCTTTTTCCTCGTCAGATAAGCCGCTTGCTAAAACTGCTCTCTGCGAGTATCACAGATAAAAACTTGGTGGCAAAATGGTGGAATTCGCTGGTAAAACATAATCATATTTCCATTGGCGTTTTCATAATAAGCCAGATATGATAATCATGGATATTTATTTGAATATTAGGGTACGAAATGCCTGTTCAGTATAAGGAAGGAGTATTGAAAGAACATCTATTCACTCGTGAAAGTGCTTCACTTTTTGATGTGTCTCACATGGGTCAAATTAAGTAACTAACAAATGAATTTCTTTGATTGAGAAAAAGCTCAATTATCTTTAATTTTTAGGATTCGAGGCAAAGATGCAATCGACTTTGTAGAGAAACTTGCCGTTGGTGATGTTAGAGGTAAAATATTTTAAAGAAAAGAATTAATTATTGACATAAATCATTAATATTTTATAAAAGGCAAGAAAGTTCATGAAGGATTCTTAAGCTTAATTCTGAACAAATAAGCTGGAATCATTGATGATACTATTATCACAAAGCTTGAGGACCACGTGTATTTAATTATTAATTGCTAACAAATTAATTAATTTCTTGGTTTTTAATTCAATTTACTTAATGCAGTCACATGGTTGTCAATGGAGCAAATAAGTACATCGATTTGGAACATATGAAGTAAGTAAAGGAAGAATATTTCCCTAAGGCTGATATTTCCATTGAGTACCTGGATACCCGTCAGCTTTTAGCAATTCAAGGTAGAATTTTTAGCAGGAAAAAAATAAAAAAATAATTAAATCTTTTCGATTTTTAGGACCAAAGGCTGCATAAGTATTGCAATCATTGACTGACTTCGATTTATCGAAAGTGTTGTTCATGCAATACAGAGATATTACTTTAAAGAATGGAATGAAAGTGAATATTTCTCGTAGTGGATACACTGGTGAAGATGGTTTTGAAATTAGCGTTAGCGAAAATGAAACAGTGCAACTTGCTGATTTGCTGTTTGCCAACCCTTTGATGAAACCAGCAGGGCTAGGAGCAAGAGATTCTTTAAGAATAGAAGCAGGTCTTTGCTTGCATGGTTAAGACATGAGTGACACTGTGTCACCTGCTGAAGCTACTCTTCTCTGGACTGTCAGGAAAACAGTAAAAACAACAATACTCTAATTCATGATTTTCTGTGATTTAAGTAGTGAACTTCTTAATTATTACAAAAACAGAAGGATAATCCATTCCCGGAAAAACACAAATTCATTGGAAGTGAAGTCCTAGCAAAACAAAGAAAGGTAAATACTTAGAATTGAGTAATTTGAAGAGGCTAATCTACTACTTATCTTTATTTTAGGAAGGAGTTTCCAGAAAAAGAGTTGGTTTCGCAGTGAAAAACAATGGAATTTTAAGACTTGGAAGTGAAGTTATCAATGATTCTGGGGAAAAAATCGGACATGTTTGTTCTGGTACATTCTCACCAATCTTGAAGAAAGGTGTTGGCATGATCTTTGTGCCTCCAGCTGTTTCTGCCGTAAACATATTTATCCTTCATAATTTCTAAAATAATTATCTTATTTTTATTTTGTTGTCATTTTTAGATTGGCATGCAACTAAAGGTCCTTTCTAAAGGCAAAGAATTCCCAATCGAAGTTACAAAAATGCCTTTTGTTGAGTCTAAATACTACAGAGGATGAATTATTGTTTAATCTTGTATGTTATCTAGAACTACTGCATTTTTTGGTGAATTTCTGAAACAGATAAATATCTTCAAAAACAAAAAGAATTATCTTTTACTAAAAGAGCAAACTTTTTTCATGTCAAAAACTAATTTATTATCATGTTAATTAATATACTCCAGGGGAGGAGATGATTATTTTATCTAAATAGAATTTTGGCAATGATAATTTATTATTTTAACAATATTGTTAAGAAATTATATTTGTAGAATCTGCAAATAATTATGAAATGTATGGATAAATTAATATGAACTTAAATATGTTGATTGGTTTAAATTATCTGACAAATATGGTAGACATAGATAAAATTTTCTAAGTGTTTTTCACTTTAACTCAAACAGCGATAGTTTTCTTGATGTATTCAATAGTAGAAAGGTTGGAATCGCCTTCTTCAGTATTCACAGTTCCGATGTTTTTCTGGAGAATTTGCAAAAAAAAAATACAATTATCAAAAAGATTAAGAAAGAGAAAGTAAATTAACTTAAAAACAAAATGATAAGCTAAATTTACGTGTCTAGCGAGTTGAGCGAAACCGAACTTGCCGATGGTGATGAAGTGATATCCGTTATCATCAACCTTGTTCATGATGTTTTTGAAGACAACGACATCGTTATTGTGGATTTCAACTTTATCTCTTGAGGAGAAATCGAAGGCAATGTTGCCACTGTCATCACCGACTCTTCCCTTGAGGAATGTAACAGATTTACCAGAAATATCACGGGTAACTTCCTCGAGTTCAAACACCTAGAGAGAGAAAATACATTCAAATAAATTAGACATTCTAAACGATTCTTGATAAATATTTTCTTACTTTTCCGACAAAGTTCTGACCATTGGAACCTGGTCTCAATGTCTTAATCTTGCTGTACTCAAGAGGAGCTCTCTAACGCTCACTGTTGTCGTGATTGCCCTATTCTCTTCTAGGTCTGATTTGATTCCCTGGAGTATTTTCAGTCTAATTTCTAGGTTTATAGGTAACCTCTCCTTAACCTCCTTGTGCTCTTTGTCTTCCATGGTTATTTTGAACATTGCTTTCATTTTTATTTTCATTATTGTGATATCTTCTCTGGCCATCTCCATTGGTTCTATTTGAGTTAGTGTTGTTATTATTGCTATTCTCATGTCTCTTGTGTTGATGTCCTTCCTGGTTAGATTCAGTTCTGTTATTCTATCTTCGTTAATGTTCTTCCTAGTTAGAGTCACTTCTGTTATTTTATCTTCGTTGATGTCCTTCCTAGTGGTTAGATTCACTTCTATTATTCGATCTTCTAGAACCAGAGTTTGATTAGATGTTATTTCCTTGAGACTGCTAGTTATTTCCTTTTTTATTTTGTAAAATCACTTCTTTTAGACAAGAAATTAAAACATAATAGAATTCTATTTTTTACTGTTGTTGTTGAGCTTTCTATGAAGAGGAATGATGTTAGTGTTAACCTATTGGAGTTTATTTGAAGAACTAACAGTGTACTTCCCTAGATGCAGGACAACAACATGTTTACCAGAAACTGCTCTGTTGATTACGCGATCTAATTCCACAGTATCTCCTGTTTTAAAAGTGGAATCTCCTTGCTTGATGATATCAAAATCAACTGCTCCAGTTTCGTCAGCTAGCTAACCAACTAAGTGTTAGAGATCTTAACCCTTAGCGGTGGTTCTTGTTTCTTCAGTAACACTCAATATCTAATAAAGTAAAAATGTTAGATAAGCTATGATATCAAATAGAAATGTGTTTTTATACTTTGCCGATAGTAGATTGTTTGTTGTTGCCAATAACAAGCTAGTTGATTTTAACAATTCCTTCAGTTTAAACTGGTCTATCTCCAGCTGGCTCTAAATAAAACAATTCAAATTTTTTAATTTTTGTCCAATAATTATTTGCAATTAAATTATGCTATTTTTACTTTCAGGACGAGTTGGAAGCTCCTTGTTAGACATATTGTTTGCAGTGTTAAGACTATTGATTTTCTAATAAAGATGAATAATAGAGTTTAGATTAACCGATCAAGCAAAACAAATGAAATAATATCTAGAATTTATCTAAAAAAATATTTTTAATGAAAAGGGATCTTACGACATCAGAGAGAACAGTGTATGATCCAAAACGCTTTATTTCTACATAATGTTGAGAGTGTCTTCCATCTTTTCCCTTATTCATGACTCTTTCAAATCTGACTACATCATTGACACTTAAAGGTTATCCATTTTTCTAGACGAAATCAAAATCGATGACACCAGTGCTATCAGCAACTTATCCCTTCAAGAAAGTTAGATTTTTGTATTCGCTATTCTACACTACATTCACTGAAAGAACCTTCAAAAAGAATCACAGAAATAAATCAGCTTTTGCAGATCAATTTTAATTTAATTTTAAGAAATTTTTTTTATTAAATTAGATTTCAAATCCTACCTTGCCAATGAATGATTGGTTATTATTCCAAGGCTCAAGTTTATCAATGGTAACAAACTCATGAGATGCGAGAGGATTACTTCTTGGTTTTGTATTTCCTTGGTCTTGCTTTTTAGGAGCAGCTACTCTTTTTTAAGATCTAGGTTCTCTTTTTGCAACAACTTTCTCAGATTTCTCTTTGACTTGGAGTATTTCTTAGAGTTTATCCTTTTATTCTTGCGAATAGACATTTTCTGAGAGATTTAGAGATCCAACGGTTGGGATAACAAGTTTCGCAGGGGAAATGCTGCTTCTGTAGTTGAATTTAACAACAAGCTTATTCTCTGCTGTGAATTGAAGGGCAACATCGCTGCAGAGATAAGTTTGATTTTCAGTCAAGGAGTTCAACACTTCTTAGGAGATATCTGTTTTGATAGAAAGATAAAAAGATTGAAATTTAGATATTTTTTTTTTAATTAAGAAATAAAAATCGAAATAGAAATTTCATTTCTAAGATATGATTTGATAAAATCACAAAAAATGACTATTTTTTACTCTTTTTGTTGAGTTGAATTTCAGCATCAATTTTGCCTGTTGAATCAGCGAGAACAGCTACGACTTTTTCTTCTCCCTTAGAGATGTTGAGAAGCTGTAAAAAATTGAAAAAAAGTTAAATTTTTATTAAGAAAATGTTGGTATTTTTCTACTTACCTTAGCAAAGAAGGATTGCCCAATCACATTCTCCAAAAGTGCCTTGATGTTGACGAGAGGTTTGATTGAATTAGGGTCAAGGAGTTAAGAGCTAAGGCTTTCAGTTCCAACTGAAGAGATCTAAATTTTTAAAAGAGTTAATTGGATTAGTTTTTTGTTTTAGAATTTAAAAAAGTATCTTTTTAACCTTAGTCTCCGATGGTTTAGCTGCTTCGACTACAAGAGTAAGTCTGTAATCTTCAATTCTGAGAGACGCAGAAATGTCATATGTCTACTCATTAGCAAGAACAACATCATCTAAGGAATCAAATCAAAATGATGACTTTAGACAAAGGAACAAGTTTGATTCATGTAGAATAATAATCTCTTTTTTTTACCGTTTGCGATAAAGTTAATAGTAGCTGTACTGTCACCAAGTCTTCCTTTCTTGTTGGCAACTTCAACAACCTAATCATGTTTAAACTCATTAGATTACATAAAATAAATTGCTTTTTTCTAAACCTTAAGCTTGATGTCAAAGGATTTATTGCCACGATTAATTTGACGCTTTCTGTTAACTTCAAGTTCCTTGAGTGTCTCGTAGGAAGTGTCTTAGAAGAAAATAACACAGAACATATGCAAAAATGAAGGAATTTGTATTCAAAAAATACGTTTAGGTTCTCTGGGGGCAGGGGTACTATCAGACATGATGTGTTGGCGAATGGCTTCGGGGGGGGAGGGTTAGGTATGTAAAGGTTATGGATCTATCGAAAAGATATCTATAATTAGTTTAATAGTTTTAAGTTTTCCCCGAAGATTTTTGTTAATTTTTTATGCTGAAATAATATACTTTGGATCTTTCTACTATTGGTTCACGATATTTATTTATTTCTTGCTTGTTATTTTCAAATTCACTTTTTCCTCCTGAATAATTAATTTCAAAAAATAAGAAATCCAATGTTCTTCTCTCTCTGCCCTGAATAAATCATTATAATAATTCTTCTGCTCTTATTTGTGTTTTTTGCGCAAATTGCAATGAAATGTATGATTTTTAAATTGATTTAGAAAAACTAACACATGAAGAAAGAATACTTTTTTTTTGCTGAGTCTTCAATATTTTTCATTTCTTTTTTTTGATTTTCAATTGGCATTTTGAAGCTTGACGTATTCAATGGAGGATTTGTTGGCACTATCATCAGTGTTGATGTTGATATTCTGTTGGAATTGAGTAATTCATAAAAAACATATTAAAATCAATAAAAAAAACAATCATTTAAAGAATCTCAATATTTACGCTAACAACGTTGTAGGAGCCGAATTTGCCGATGGTCAAATAGTGGAATCCATTGTCATCAACCTTGTTCATGACGTCAATGAATTGGATGACATCTTTGTTGTTGATTTTTCTGGAACCGCGCATTTTGAAGTCGAAGTTGATGCTGCCAGTCTCATCACCAAGTCTTCCTTTGAAGAAAGTTGCTTCGTGCTCACGGATGGTCTTGTTGTAGATGTTGAGCTCGAATACCTAAGAAATATGTATAATGATTTTCTGAGTTTAATATAAAAATATTGAAGAATCTTACTTGACCAATCACAACCTATCCAGTCGTGCCAGGCTAGAGCTGGCTAACTTGAGTAGGCTTTGGGAGAAGAGTAGGAGTTCTGTTATTGTTATTCTACTGTTGCTATTAAGGTTGGTTTCTCTAGTTGTTTTATCTGTTGTTCTATCTGTTATTTCTATCGTTTCTATTGTTATTTCCATTGGTGTTATTTTGGTTGTTGTTGTTGTTATTGTAGTTAACAGGTCCCTTTGAGGAGTTTGATCCAACTGGCTTAGATCTAGGGGCAGATCTAGGTTATCCGTTGTTATTGGTATTGTTGTTTGGTCTATTTTCACGATTGTTATTGTGTCTAGGCTATCTATGTCTTGGCTCTTCACCTGGTTTAGCGAATTAAAGTGATTAAGAGCTCAACAAAAGCAACTTTTTAAAAGTACCTTCAGGGAGACGAGGAATGACAGCATCAGATTTGTTAACAGAGCTGTTCACGTTGATATCAGAGTGCTGTAAATTTAACATCAGCAGCCAAACAACAGTTAGAATCTCAAATCCGAGCAGAGACATCAAAACAAAAAATGCAATACCTCTGAAAGGATGGTGTACTTTCCGTATCTCTTGACTTCGACGTAGTGGTGTCCTTCTTTTGAGACTTTGTTCATGGCCTTCTCGAATTGCACAATATTGCCGACAGCGAATTAAGCTCCATCTTTCTCAGCAAGATCGAAGTTAACCAAACCAGTCTCATCACCAACGACTCCCTTTAAGAAGTTTCTGGGCTTGTCGTCTTTGTTAACTCCTTTAGTGATGACATTAACCTCAACAATCTAAAAACAAGAAGAAGTATTTTATGAATGTTCGACCATTCCAAAATGATCTGAATATAACTTACCTTTCCAATAAAAGTAGAATTGTTGTTTCTAGCAACGAGGTCAACAATCTTCACAGGGGCTGTTGCTTCAAGAACGATTGGAATTCTCTTCTAATGAGTGTTATCTAGAAAGAATAAAAATGAAGAATTACCTCAATAAGAGTAGACATTTAAGTTTTAAATTCTGCATACCTTAGTCCTAAGAACCGGGGGTGATTTAGTTGGAAGCCATTTTGAATTGATCCTAAAGAGGGTGTATCTATGAAGTGTGTGATTGTTTGTTTGTTTTTTGAATTATTTATTTATTTCACCGAAACTCTGAATTTGCAATAAATCCCTCCTCTATTAAATTCAACTATTTCTTAGTTTTGAATCCACAAAGGTAAAAATAAAGGCATTAAAACTCCTCCAAAAAGATATCCAAAAACTTCAATCCTCTCTCCCCACGCGCTTCTATTTCCCGCCAGGGAGCATCTTTCATCATAAATTAGTAGATGGGATCTTTGAAATGAAAATTGTCTCTTCCCTATTTTATTTAATTTAGCAAAAGGGAAAGAAAAGAATAACTTCATTCCTTTTGCTTATGAAATATTAAGAATAATATCTAATTGAATCTAGGATACTGCGTTATTAGCTCGCTTATCTCTAAAAGCTCTCAAAACAAAATCATGTTGACTAATTTTTAAACAAGAAAATATCTCAAAATTCTTTTTAAAGTCCAGAAATAAAAAAAAATCCAATATTTTGTTTTTATTTTCCTAAATCATTAATAAGATCTTCAAACAGTTGCTCTTGATAGCGCAGGTAGAATTTAGTTTTTTCAACAAAAGTTACAGATCTTGAAATATCTCTTTTATCAATTGAATTGCCTTTGATTACTCATTTTTTTTTTTAATTGCTGTTAGAAACAAAAACAATTTAATTCTCGATTGACTGGCTCAAATTCAATCAAAAATACAAACAGTTAAGAACAAATAGCACAACTAATTCTATTAACAATGAGTGTATTTAAAATGAATAACAGTTTACTTTCACCGAAGAGCTTAGCTTCCCCAAGATTTTCAAGAGATCCTTATCATTCTAGAGAATATTAAACAGGCATTTACTAAGGAGAATTTAGTACAAATAGTAATCATTGGCGTGAAGGTAAAGGAGTATTTTACTGGTTTGCTGGATAAATTTATATTGGATCATGGCAGAAAGACTACATAGAAGGGATTGGTAGAGTGTACTTCTCGTATGGTGGAACCTATGAAGGCTATTTTAAATCAAACAAAGCTAATGGAATTGGTATTTTGCGATTAAGAGATGGGAGTGTTTATGCTGGCAACTGAAATGAGGGGAAGCTGTGCGGAATATGCGCTAAATACACAAATTAAAAAAATAAATGGATGCTAGTTGAATATCTCGGTGGAATTCTCATTCAAATTAACGATAAAGATCAATCCGAAGCAATGAGGATATACTCAGCGATTCGAGAAGCTCTACCTAAGATAGAAACTGTTTCTCTAAGCGATCCCTTGCTGACAGACATTTATCAAATTGGTAGAACACAAACAATATTCTTTAAAAGTTGAAATGTTAATGATTAGTTTTTTTCAAAATAAAGGTATTGTTAAACTCGATACAGATTTTTTCTATGAGGGAATACTTCGAGGAACTAGACCTGATGGGATAGGTATTATGCTTGAAAAGAAGGAGCTCTTTTCAGCTCGAGGGAGATTCTCAAACACAAAGTTGTTTGGAGCAGGGAGAATCGAACTTGAAAATGGAGAGATTTATGATGGATTTTTTAGAAACGGACTATTCAGAAATGGAATTTACTACAATTCTCATGAAGATATGTAAAAATAGAGAAGAGCAGACTTACTTTGGTTTTTTTAATTAGGGGAAATGTTACTTTTTAAGTTATTTCACTGAATAGCATTTTTTTATTAGATTTATTTAAGGGAATTTCAAAGGGAGTAAGTCAGAAATCATAACAAAAGGTAAAGGTTATCCTTACTAGCTCGTAGCCAACAACAAGGAAAGTCTATTTGACTGTGCACTTGTATATAAAAACACTTGCAGTGAAGTAATATTTCCTCCTCAAGAAGACAGACATCATATCCGTGAATTCGATCGCCTAAAATATTTTAGTCATTCTCTGTCTCGCTGCAGCTCATCTTCAAGCCTTCTTAGTAAAGTTCAAGAAGAAAATGGTAGCTTGGATTTGGATAAAATCAATAATGCTAGAGAAGTAGTATCTGGTTTTTCAGGACAACACGAAGAGAATGAATTAACAGAAGAAGAAAAAGTACAACAGTAAGAACAAGAAGAAAAATAAAATAACTTTTATTTTGTAGAAGAAACTGATTTTGGAAGGGAATAGAATATCAGAGATAACTAAACAGTAACAGATAATTAGAGATAAAACTATAAATCACATAAATCATAATTTAGAACAACAGGATAACAGTAAGCTCTTAGAATAAGAGAAGAGTAAGAAGACTTTCATTTTGTTTAGCCTTTTGAAAATACGAATGAGAATTTAGAGGAACCAAATAAAAATAACCAAGAAGATTATTATTTTGTGGATCTTCAAAACACTTCATCCTAACCTTCTTTTGGGCTAGAAAACCATCTGATTTCTTAATCTAATCTTCATGACTAAAGATAAGATCCCCAAACAGTTGTTACCTTTGGTAATTTCGCTGATGAAGATACATAAAAGTAGGAAGTAAGATAAGAAAAGAACGATAACAAATAATAAAATGCTTTACCATACTAGCAACTTCCCAAGCAAGTTTAAAATAGAAATAATAATAACATCGATGCCTCTCCTTCTCTAGGAGATATCCAAACAGACACATTTCCTGATCAACATTCTAATTAGCTAATGGGCTCTCACAATCTAATTGGAAAATCTGAACATTCCAATTATAATGAAGACCCTTCTTACAGAATAATTCAAAAGAGCATGAGCTGCAAAGAACAACAACAAGAGGAGTCAGTAGAAAACTACTTTGATATCATGAAAGATAGACACAATGATATTCCAAGTGTTGGAACGATTTCTGATTTCAATGAGAGTGTTGTTTCTGAAGTTAAATTTGGTAATAAATCAAAAGCTGAAGAAGATTCTTCTCTGATGCATATCTTTGAAGAACCGTTTTCACCACCGGGGAGGAATCTGATCACATTAAAGAGATTGATGAGGGATTCGTCGATTCTGTATTTAGACCCCGAACAAACAAATAGCTTAAATGCTAATAATAATAGCAACGATAATAAAAATGTTTGGCTAAGAGAGAACTCTAAGGATAATTAATCCATAAATTTATCTGAGAACCGCTAAGTTCAACATTCAACAAAATAACATAATAGTAACGATAATATACAAGACTAAGCCCATTCTTCTGCTGACGAGGCTTTTATTTTAGAAGATACTAATTCGTTTCTAAAAGACAATTGAGCAGAATAAGTTCATTAAACAGACTACACTCTGCATGATCAATCCAAAAAGAATTGCTTTACAACCTCTAAAGGCAATCATCATCCCTTTTAAATTGTAATAATAATTAAAATGTCAATTACTCTTTCTTTTCATTCTTGTTTTTAATGAAATTAATTCTATTTATGTCAAAATTCAAAATACTTATCATTAAATGTTATTTTTGAATATCTTGTTTGGTTTTTTTGTAACTTCAGAATTACTTACACCTTTTCAATTATCATTGATAGGATTTCCATTAATTAAATAATAGAGTAGGACATATGGTTAGCTGGATCCATTTTTGTCATAATTAAAGTAGTCAATATTAATAGGTCTGCATTCTGAATCATTGAACTCGTTCCAAGAATTATCAAATGGGTTTTTACATTATCTATTGAAATAATATTAAAGAAATTGTCATTTACTTTGAAACTTTCAGTAGCTTTATGCACTTGATTCATAGAAATTGATATTATTTTACGCTGTGTAGTGCCCATAGGAAAGGGTTCCTGTGTGGTTTATGATTCCAAAGAGTGCATATTTAGATTATTCTACATTTTCTGTTAGAATTTTAAATAATCAAAATAAACCTAATTAATATGTGTGTTTTAATTGAAAAAATCTTTCTCATAAATTACTTTATCTATCCACATATTGACCCATTTCAAGTAATAATGGAAATCTAACAGGAGTAGAGAGTTTCTGTTAAATTCTACCAACTGTCTGAAATCTCTTGAGATGTATCACAAGTATAAATGGTAATTTCCATATTTAGAATCTTTTTTTCACTTTCTTTTACTATTTACATTTGTCGCAATAGTATAAATCATTTATGATTTCGTCTGAAAAAAATGAATTAAGAAGCTCTGAGAGTTGCACAGGTTATTATTAATAAGAAGAAGAAATATTCTAGGTAGGTAGAAAAAGAGATAAATCCATGTAACTCTACAAATTAACAGTTTCAGCTCCACAAGGTGCACCGCAAATAATCTTGCTGAGTATTACACCTGAGAAGAAGTCTGTAATAATGCTATCTTCTTTTTTCTGCTGATAATTCTACCATTCGCGTGCCTATTCAAATAATAACTGTAAAACACTATCTTTTTGAACTAAATAAATCACAATCAAGTTATCATAAAAAAGTATTACAACAATATTAAGATCTTGATGATTATTGGATGTATTTTAAAGGAATTAAGTAGATGTCTTGGAAGATGTTCTATTTAATTCGTTATGCAACCCTTCTAGAAAAATTCTAAGAAACTCTTAAGCATCTTATTAGCTGCGATCACTAAATTAAGGATTTATTTTGCCTTGAGAAATCATAAATATTATTATTTCAAAAAAGAAAGAGAGAGAAAGATATATTTATGAAATATTTATAATAAAAATCATGTTTATTGTGTTTCATTTATATCTAACCGAAAACAATCTTGAGATTTGAAGGATCTTAAGGGACATATTTCCTACAATTATCAACATTTTCAATCAATTCTAAGAAACTAATAACTAAGGGTCTATTCTTTGCTGATTTCGTAATAGGTTCTTTGTTTTTGAGGAAATATTCCAAAAACAATGGTGTATTGAAGATGCACTAGAGAATTGAATTCCTAATTATAGAAATTATTGTTAATTATGAAGAATATTATTAACTAATATTTGGGGGGGATTTACATGTAGCAAGTGTTTCCAACATTCATGAGCCCGCATTTTTGTTTAGTTGTGCCTGTTTCAGTCAGAGCCTACCTACTCGGATGCCTTTATTATTAGTCAAGGTTTTTTTCATATTAAAATCCTTTTTCAAATTAGTATTCATTAAGTTTTGACTTTTTTATTTGATTTCTCTCATAAGTTGGATATAATTATGTTGATATTTCTTTTTTGTCTTGAAAACCGCTGTGATAAGCATAATATTTATTATTGTTGAGATATGAATCGACTTTTTGATCAGTATTCAAATCTGAATAGTAATTGATTTTATTCTAATAAGGTAATTCAGAATATCTGTTATTTGTTTAGGAATTCAGTGTTCTTTATGAATAGTTTGATAATTTATATCCATCATAATCCTTTGGATATTCATAATTTCTGCTGATTGCAGACTAATTCCTAAAGTGATAGTTATTTGAAATATTTCCTGCTTATTCATCTTATTAACCATATTGTCTACGATACTGATCTTCATATTACCTTCTTCTTTACTCATAGATGTAATTATTGTCTTTCAAAAAAAAAGGTTTAGTCAAGAGTAAATAGTTCTATTCCAATGTAATTGTTGTGATCGCTTGAAATTAAGAAATAAAACTAATGAAAAAAACATATTTACAATCCATAGCTTCAAAGATATGGGCTAAATATTTGAAGATTCCTTCAGCACTTTCTAATTCTCTTTTTCGTTTCTTAATCAATTTTAAATGAATTAATGATAATCAATAATCCTTGCGGTTTTTAATACACATTTTGATGATGTGTTTCGTTCTCTTATTCTTTATTTATTTCTCCAAAAGTGATCAATCAATTCTCATTTTCAAATACTTATCATCTAAAAACAATTTATTTATTAAATAATCCTCCTGATTTCTGTTCTAAAACTAGCCCTGAATGAAAGAGCAGAAGTTGTTATGTGATTAATATTCATTTTTAACATTAACTAACAAGGACATAAAAAAAATAATGCAAAAAATCAATGGTAAAATTCATTAACAAATTTGAACTACTACTCTTCATCGCTTGCTATTAGAATAAAGACATATCAAAAAAACAATAAAGCTCATCAAACAGGTAGATAAAACCAGGGGGATTCCCCTATTATCTGAATCTATGCTCTGCCATTTCAAAGGAATAAGTCCACAGCAGTCTTTTTATTAGCAATTCTCTTATTTTGTCATGCTCCACTAAGTTCTTAAGAGAGCATCTCTTCAGAGCTTTGATCGCTATTATGAACTCTTGGCATTGCAGTAGTAGTCTTTGGGATATTTTATAGATTTCCAAATGTGCTGGTAGTATATTTTCCATTTAATTATCCTGCAGTCTATTGCTGTTGCATCTATTGATACTAAGCTGCATATTATTATTACTGTGACTATGAAGCTGTGTAGTAATTTGGCACTGGCTATCCTCCATAGCTACCAATTCCACTTGATACTCCAGTTCCATATTACATTTAAGCAGAATTTAATCCTGGTTATTGTGATCTAGGATTACCAGCTGCTCCATTAGGTAGTTATCCTTAATAAATTGATGGCATTCCATTTCCAAATGTTTAGTAAGGTGTTTATTATCCTGCATAAGGTTAGGCTGAAAATTAATGCTAAACAGCACCAGGTTGAGAAGAAGAAGAAGAATCAGCTCCAAATCCAACAGGCATTCCAGAATATCCTCCCATCAATGCACTCTTCTACTTCATAAAATAATTATCAAAATAAATACAAAACAACATATTTTTTGTTCATTTTAAAAAGAATTTATTACCATTTGCTGTTGAATCGGGAAATTGGAAGCAAATTATGGCATCATCATTTAATTTTTATATGCATTTACAGCAGCAGATTGAGGCACAAATTAATTACCATATCCTGTCATTTACCCTAAATTAGGCTATTACTAAGCAGAGGTTAATGGTGATGGAGATGCACCATTTTATCCGGACAGAAATTGTTAAGCTCCTGAAGATAAAGAACTAACTCCTCCATTAGGTAGGCTAGAAACTGGAGTTGTTTATTAAAACGCTTATTAAGATTAGACTCCAGTGCTTTGTTCATAAGAATAAACTGCAGGTTATTTTGGAAAGGCATTTGTCGAAGACTATGAAACACTTGGCTGCTGCAGTTACTGCTCATACGAAGCTGTTGTCTACTGTTCAAACGGAGGATTTGTTTTAGTACTTTTTTATTTTTTCAATTTCGATGCTATTTTATCTTTCACGTACGCTTCAAGTTCTCTCGCTTTTCGCACAGGAAGAGTATCAATGTCAAATTCTATAACCTCACTGTGCTGAGGGCTATCTTGAACGATGCTCCAAATACCTGTTAAATCTTCTGCTAGAAGCTCACGAATATTCAATCCAAGTTACTTTTTCTCACTTATCGACAACGGGATTTCCATTTTATCAGTTTTTCCTGGTTTTTTCTTTTTTTGAGGATCTTCTGGTTTTTTTAAATCTCTAAAACAAACAATCATTTAGAACACAACCAATCTTTTCTTAGAAAAAATATGAATAACTCTTATTTTTATGGCAGAGGAGGTGTAATTCCTAACTTGGAAACTACAAAATCGAGAACATCTTTGGCTATTTTCACAGGCAGTGTGTCTAAATTCAGTTCCATTGATTCATTAGTTGTTTAGCAATATCCTTAAATCATAGAGCAGAGTAATATCATGTTTTTTTCATCTAATTTAACAACATTTTAGTAAACCCATTCCTTTTCACTTTAGTTTAAAGGTATTTCTGGTTTATTAGCGACAGCAGCAACAGGTTCATTTGTTTTTAGTTTCTTCTTCAGTTAATCTTGTTTGTCTTTTCCTGTTGAAGGTTATGGTGCTGTTGTTCCCAATGGTGGTTTTTTTGAAATATCCATTTCTCTAATGCAATTAAAAGCAAAAAATGTCATATGAATCATACTTTCTTAAATATAAAAACAACAAAATTCTTACTTTGGATTTGCTTTTGGTTAATGCTAAGACTTCAATTTCTCAAAGAGATGTCCAAACAGCCTTTTCATTTCTTTTGCTTTTTCAAATATTTCACTCCCTTGTTGACTGTAAATCTATGCATTTTCCCATATTTTATTCATATCTTCAGCGAATTCATTTTTTGAAGAATACACACCTTATGTCAATTTGTTTTCAACTTTTTATAGATCAACTGTACCTGTTTGTGCTTGAAATAAATCAGAACCTTAATTGTTTATTTGATTCACAAACGGAGCAGCATTTTCACTCTTTTTCAGCTGTGCAACAATCTCCATGCATAACCTTAGCTCTTCTACACTACTTCGTTTTGTAGATTCAGTTGCTCCTGACGCGTATTATGATTTAGAATTCTTTTATTTTTATTTTTCTTAAGCCTTTTTGAGTTTATTTCTCTTTAAATTACTATCTGACCTTGTGTCATTATCATCACCTGGATCACTCTCTAACTAATGCATACTAACTCGCTATCTTGTTGTAATCTTCTAACTTGCATAGGCTAGATTTTATTCTGACTGCAAAACATTTTTCATCAGAGATAAAAGAAAATTTGATGTGTAGGCAAATATCAATAAAACTTACTAAAGGTCTAGCTACAGTTGATTAGGGTTATACTCTTCTAGTGGGAAAAGAAGTAAACTAAAGAGAATAACCCTTTGGTAGTTGCTGATTTATGAATTTTGACTGATCTGATGTCAGAAACACTTCAAAGATCTTGTCCTTTTGAAGATAATGAAAATGCATAAACCATCTATAAGATTTATTGACAATAACAATTATTCTTTCTCTTACGTCTGCCATGATGAGTTTTCGTTCTAATAGATGAGTTGTATTGCTACTCTTGAGATTAGCCTTGAGAGACGTGCCGAAAGGACTATCGTCTGTCTCTATGGTTTTTTTTTTGATTTTCCTTTTTATTAATTCTCTGGGAATATCTATGCTAATTTCGCGCCTCCTTGCATCGTTGTAAAAAAAATAGGCATGATTTTATTTACCCTTGATGTTCATCAATTTTTCTCAGATGACTCTTTTTGCCCCATACTTCCTTTTCATCCCCCCCCCCGATTGTCTCAGTCAAATTAAAAAATATTTCGTCTCCATCCAACTCTCATCTTAAATTTTCAAATTTATCCTTTCGTTCATTTGATTTTTGCTTGAAAAAAAGAACATTTATTTTAAAAATTAAGCTGAATAAACTGATTTAAAGTTAGAAATATCCCTTCAAAATAAATACTCGTCTATGCATTTAATGGTTAAAAGAAATTTTCTTAATTAATTGATTTCATAAGCTGATTTTTACACAGATGCAGACAAGATATTCTCAAGATAAAAAACAAACTATTGTTTAGTGTGAAAACAACTACAACAACAAATCAAAGAGGATTGTTAAAGTTAAGTAAAACATGCTCAGAACATGCAGCTTTCATATGTTGGGATCATATATTTGATGTTGATGTAAGCATCTTCTCCTCCGTATTTCTCTAAGACTTCAAGTGTTTCTTGGATAAGATCGGAGAGATTCTCATTCTTTCTTTGTGAATAGTCGATGTGATCACCGATGTTCACTTAAGATCAACATTTATTATGAGGAAAATTCAAAAAAAGTCAAAAAATAAAATAAAAGTGCTTACGTCTCTTGTTTTTGAACATGTTCATTACAGGAAGAATCTAACCTGCTCAATAACAACAAAAATGAGTTATTTAGAACATTTAAAGAAAAATAATCTCACGATAGTAAGGAACAAGGGCTTCTCCAATCATATCACTTGATGTGACTAGCTTTTAGATTTTCTTCAGTGTAGCGCACATGATTGGATGACTCTTTGTGCTTAATGCCTCTAAAATTTTAGTTATATTTTGTTTAAAATTAATCCTTTTTAATGCTAAAAATGTTAATATTTTACTCTTAATTGGGATGATGAGTTATGGTAAGACAGCAAATATTTTAGCTCCTCCTCTTGCAAGAAGCTCTTCACATCCTTGGTCGGCTAAGAACTTTTGGAAAAATTAATGAACCAATAATGGATACAATAAGATTAAGGATTCTATGAAAAGTTACTTTGTAAGGCTCTTAGACTTCTCTTAATCCCTCAAAAAAGATAGGAAGATACAGATGATAATCTAGCAACTCTGGCTCAAGTTTCCATGTAATCTTTTTTGCAAGATAATTTCTGAAATTTAACTCTTTAACTTCGGAAAGTTCCAAAAATATACCTTTCTCACAGCACCGTGGAAGCTGACTGCGATTGGAAGATCTCCTCTATCGTAATACTTTTTGAATAAATTAACTTCTCCAAGCTCTCTAAAATGCAGTGAAATAGCGTTAAAATGATTAGAAACATGATAAGGTATTTTTATGTTTTACGGCGATTTTGATTCGAAGATTCCTGTTTTGTGCACCTTCGGGATAAGTTTCTGCTTCTTTGGAGCAAGAGATGAACTATCTTAACAAAACAAAAGCAGAGTCAGACTATCAACATTATATAAATGAATAAGTTCTTTTTTACTTCCTCCTGTTCCTGTAAACTTCGAGGAGATGTTGAGAAGATGTGTAGCGTTATTTGGTTTTTGATCTCTGACTGGGCTTTTATTCTACATTTTTGTGAAAATTATTCAGTTGCAGGTTGTATGTTCGGCTGTTTTATTATTTATGTTTCTTAATGCTTTTTTTCTTCTTGAAACTCAATAATTTTATTAAACCCTTCATCCTTTCCTTTGTCTATTTGTTCATATTCACTAACAGAAACAAAAAGTGATAATTAACATCATAAATCATATTTTTCATAAAGGCATTGACTGAAAGGGAGTTTCAAATGTCTTGAATTTGTACACAGAACAAACACAATTCCATTTTCTATTTGTTTTGGTAATTAATATGAAGTCATAAATGAAGTCAAATATAAAATCTTTTTTTTTATTATTATCCTACTCTTATTTAAATTGTTTAAGGAAAATGATATTAATTAAGCAATTCTGATTACAAATTAAATTCAGAAAATTATTTTGCAAAATAACAAAAATAATTAGAAATACCATTAGAAAGATACTGATTCTTCAGAAATTGATCAAAAGCTGCAAATCCAAAAAAGATCATTATTTGTTTTTACGAACTCCTGAAAGTTAATATTCACTACTGAACTTGCAATGGCTGACATATTCTACATAATAGTCACTGTCATAATTGCTCTACTACTCCTTTTTTCCAGCTTCTATCTTCTGGTCATATATTGTCATCGTAAATCTAATAAATTTAG
>Ga0302271_10000749_pt1 | contig 31855 bp, 20 predicted proteins | sample III_Bog_N1_1_FD_198767 | JGI IMG/M metagenome (GOLD analysis project Ga0302271, IMG submission 198767) | Peat permafrost microbial communities from Stordalen Mire near Abisko, Sweden - III_Bog_N1_1 | ecosystem: Environmental > Terrestrial > Soil > Wetlands > Peat | place: Sweden: Abisko... | reverse complement strand
TTAACTATTTTATCTTGCTAATTGCTTGAGTTATTGATACCCTTTGAAAACCAAGCATTCTATTAAGTGCTTTATTTGTCCTTGAGCGCTGGACATCTCTTGAGGTGCTTCTCTAGTTTATTTGGATCAACGCAATGGTTTGGATCTAAAGGACATGGAATTCTTCCACTTTCTTCCTCAAAATTTTCATTCTTAACATCAGTTTCTTTTGATCCTATTTCTTCTAATTTTCGAGCATTTTCATGTGCATGATGATGGCAATAATCGCTGTCAGGCAAGCACTCAAACTTACAGAAACGATGCTTTCGTTTGAGAAAGAGCTTGCATATTCTCTTAGGGCTTGTCTCTTCTTTAGGGTTCTCTTATTCCATTTTCTTACAACTCCCAAAAGGATAAGAATTAGTTAATTTAGTTTTATCTCACAAAATTTTGATTAATTTCAAGATCCTTAAGTTCTTCTTTAATTGATTATTCAAAGGAGTTTAAGATAAAAAATTGGAGGAGACGCAATATTATTTTGTAAGATAACCAATACATCTTTTTGTTATAAGTGTGTTTCTAATAAAAATGCATGCGTTTTCAATATTTGAAGTAAAGTTAAAAATAAATGGAAGAACTGTGAAGATAACAAGTATTTTCAAACTTTACAGAGAGGCTAACAACCTACAATCCACTTTGGTCGCTCAAGAATTCAGAAGTGAGTTATCCAACATTCTCTTTGATTTTTCCGTTCTGTACTTAAGTCTTTTTGCTGCTTTTTTCTTTTTTAAGTACAATTCAAACCGAATAAGATAGTTCTGTTACCATCTCTCAATCACTTAAGGGTAGTTGTAACTAGGAAAATAATACCGAAATACTTTATACAAATCGAAAGAAAGCAGCATTTTATAATTCACTTCGCCAGGAGCTTCCACTGAGTTAGGAAATTCTCGGAATTAATTAGTTGAGAACACTTCTTATTAGTTTCTGATCCTTCTTTCTGCTGAAGGACCATTCGTTTCGAGTTGCACGCTCTTCTAAGAATGCCTTGCTCCTTTGTCATATTTCTAGCTGAGCTGCTTACTATCTTTTCTTTCTTGGGACATTCTGCTGAATAGATTGTTACTAGCTAGTTTAATCCCTTCAAGTATTACTTAGATTTACTCCTGCAAGGAAATAGGATTTATTGGTTTGTGAGCTGTAAGTCCTCTAATGCGTTCACCATTGTTTTAACTTTGTCTTCGAGTCATCATCCCAAAGGGTTGGGCCACAGGAAGGCACTGTTTACTATCATTGTTGTTATTCTTTAGATCATTATGCCAAATTCCATTAATTTCTCCAATAGAATTCATGCTTATTTACTTTGATCTCTTTGGCTCTATTTGCTGATCAATCTAAAGACAAGGAAGTAAGTTTGGATGCTCGCTAACCCCTTTAAGTTAACATGTTTCTGTATTATCTCCTAAAGATACAAATCTATGGAGACCATTTTACTGTATTTTGTTAATTTCTTTACTTTCTCTTTTAGGTTAGCTTTGCAATTTTAACTTTTCTAGTGTTGGTTTGGCTTATGGTTATTCTTCTTTAGAATTTTCTTCAAGCTCATTTTAAATACTGATGGGTAAGAGCTCTTTTAAAACTGATTAATCTTGGTTGCTAAGTTAGTTATTCTCATATGTCTATTCGTTAACCTTTGTTTATTCAAGAGACTAGCTGATTTCAGGTTCATTCTTGTTTTTCTAAGAAATTGGTATAAAACTTGATGTTACTTGACTAATGGACGAGGAGGAGGAAGAAGAACTTGATGACGAAAATTACTTCGAAGATTATGATGAATCTAACTAAGATGATGACATTGAAGAAGAATGATTTGAGGATGTATTTTTTTTGGAAGTTTTCGATGAAATAGTTTACAATGTCGATGATTCATTAGACTATTTCTGAATGAGTAAAAAATTCTAAGGATCTTCATGGATTTTTTTAATTTATGGATAATCAAAGAAATGCTAATTAGAAATAGCAAGGTTTTCTTTTTTAGAAGCTTCTTGTAAAAGCGATTACTGGGAATACAAGCTGCTCTTGCATTTTAATGTAATCTTCTTTTGCAGATTCAACGGCGATAGTTGTTCAGGTATTCCATTTATTTTATTGTTGTATTTAGTTTGTAAATTTGGTAAATTCTACTTAGGTTTAAACGAATCATTTTCAGGTTAAGCAATACTCTCCTTCTTTTCTTCATCGTCATCATCATCTTCCAAGTCATCATCAAAATCTTTTTCAAAATCTTCAGTGTAATTACAGACTAAATTCCTTTCCAATTCATCGAGGACTTCATATAGATCTTCATCGTTGTTTATATCAAGCACTCCATCTAGGATATCTTGCAAGCACTTTCGAGTTGGAAATTTAAATCCTTTACGCTAACAAGCTAACCTTTCAGTATGCGGAACAGAATAATTTATGCGCTGAGCAATTCCGAACATTGACTTTTTTAAATGCGATCTAGGACACTCATGTGCGAGATGATTGTCTTTGGCACACAATAAACAACTAGCATTGCATAATTTATAGTCTCCGTTCATCGATATCTACTCCCTCATCATCGCTATGTTCTCTAAGTCATGAGGATTATTTGCAATTACTTCTAAGAATTTGCTTCTTTGAAACTTATAGACTCTGCAAAAATCCTTAGCTCTTGCTGTGAGTGTCCTTGGCTGTCCTGTTATGAAAGATATCTCTCCAAAGTAACTCTTTCGTTCAAGAGTTGTAATCACGGTGTCTTCTCTATGGATATTCTTAGTTGAAAAAGTTAACTCAACTTTACCTTTTATGAGATAAAAAAGAGAAAAATCATCTTCTTAAGCTTCTTTGAAGATGCATTCCCCTGGGGAGAATAGACACTCTTCCATGACTTAAGCTAGTCTAGCTTTTTCTTTGAGTTTGGTCATAATTGGAATTTCTTCAAGATATTTCCCTCGAATATCTTGTATGATATCGGTTCGAAGTTGATTGGATAATTTGGACATAATATCATTTTCCCTTTTTCTAACAGCTTCATTCGATTCCTAAAAATAAAAAAGTTAGACAAAGAGATCAGGATATCAAACTAAATATATAAATTAATGGAGTTAATGAAAGCTACTTTATAGAGATACTCAAGATAATTAGATATTTTCAACCTTAGACTAGCATTTACATTTTCTTCTCTCATGAGAGAGTGAATTACTTGCATGTTTTCATTGTACTTTTTATCTTTCCTTTAGATATTCGCAAATATCGATGCAATCGAAGTCAAAAAGAATGCCCATATTGTTCCAGTTACAAACATAGTAATGACTGTAAATGCTATTTCTACAGTATTTTTGGGTGTAATATCTCCATATCCCACTGTGATCATCGTCGTTGAAAGATAGTAAAAAGAAACAATGTACCTCTAGAAAATATCAGAATCAAGAAGATTGTATGAATTCAGCCAAGTGTTGTTTTTTCCGAGAGATATTTCGAAAATGGCTAACCCGTGCCAAAAAAGACAGAAGATATGGCAGACTGAGACGATTTAGAATATTAACTGCAAGAGATCGGCGAGGTTCTTTTAGTTTCGCTGATAGCTGAGAAAGAAATGAAAGCGCTACCAGATTTATTTAAGTTACGGCCATTTGCAGATGAAGAAGCTTAAAGAAGCAATTTCGAATTGTTCTTAAATATGAAAAGTAGGCATCACAAAGACAAGAGGAATAAGTGAAATAAGGTCTAATAGGGCATCGCTTTTAAGGTAACGAAGAATAATTAGACGTCGGGTGTTGATGAGGCTGCCTTTGTCAAGAAACGCAGTGTTGAATTAGATGACCATATCAAGAGTTAGAATCAAAAAAGCAGAAAAAAGAGTTTAGCTGAAATTTTGCAAAGATAATTAAAAAAATACTCTCAGACTAAAAAGAAAGGACACTGTCACAATAGCAATTAGGGCAACTAAATCCCATATTATTTTTCCTCCACTGAACGGGACAAAAACAGGCACAAGAGAAAACCAGGAGTAGAGATTCGCGATGAAATATCTTCTCACATTTGAAGGGCCTTTCCCATATGTTTAATTCCTATATATCTTTATTTGATTGTATTCCTATCTAGAGACATCCTAGTCCTCAGCTCCTGCTAAATCGCCAATGATAGATAATTCTTTGCTTGTTATTTTCCCCCATATACGAGCATTTTTTGTAAGCTTGGCTATCATAAATCTGACTCGAATTATTAATCCAACAAACTTGGCCATTTTACTCGCTTTTAAATGCTCAAATTGATTGTCTTCTTCTTTGTATTCGTTGACAGGACTACCGTTTCCATAATTATATTAAGTCTCTAGATGCTCTTACACAATAGAGAACTTTGGCTTTCCTCTACTTACTGCTGTTTAAGGTACAAATATTATCTCTTAACCTTATCTAAAACACTTCATAGTTTCTCTTCTTCTTCCATCTCTATGAGCAGGCGTTCTGTCAGTTTTTTCTGTTTATTCTGTGCCTAAACATCTTTTTTGAGACTCCAAGGACTCAATCATATCCCATATCACAGATGAATCTCTTTTCATTGCCAGACCTTCTAACTCTTTGCGATCCTAAACTTAAAGAAATAAGATATTCTACAATTTTATTCTCAATCCATACTTCTTGGCCTATGTCGATTTTCCTCATGAATGCCCTAGAGTTCTAGTCTGCGAAGCTCTCATGCAACTCTGAAAGCATTTGAGAATGTTGAATTCAATTTTGTTGCTCAGTTTAATAAAAATTCTCTACAAGCCACTTTCAAATCTTCTACTTTCTAGTTAATCTGCTAATCCTACTTCTTTTGTTTAAAGTGCAAATGGAAATAAACACAACAAATTGAAAATCGTAATAATTCATGCAACATTTACTCTTTAAAATGATAATTTCACTAAAAGTGAATTCAGTTTAATTTTTTAAAATTATTTTTAGAAATAAGTAAATGAATATGCATTTAATGAAAAATCTTAGCAGATTTATTTTTTTACATTCATAAACTAACCAATTTTACAATAAAAAAAGTATTTTTTAAATGGATATCTTAATTATGATTTTAATTCATCTTCCAGCTGTTCTGCGAAGAAGATCTTCTTCTTCGGGTTTGAGATGAGTTTAATCTGGCTTCATTACTACATGAACGATTTAATATATCGAGAGAAGAAAACCATATCCAGTGAATACTGTAGAGATGAAGAAACTTGAACAATTCTCATAATCAGTCATTTCTGAAGAATACTCATGCATATTGAATCCAACCATGCAGCTCCAAACTAGAATTGGGATTATGAATGAATAACCAATCCAAGTAAGCGCTTTATTTCTCAAGGCATACGCAAAATATTTGAATATTCTACGAAAGAAATGGAGAATGTAAATAATGAGTAAGAAGACATTAAAGTCATAGCTGCAGGAATAATGTTCCCAATGCGATAACAAATGAAGCGTCAGTTAGGCTAGTCCAAAGAACCACAAGAAATCTATTGTTTTCAGTTTGTTGTCTATTTTTTCTTCTTTTTCCATGTTTATCGATAATTTTTGCCTTCTTATCACCAATCAATCTATCTAAAATTTTCTTAATAATTGTTTCTTTTTGTTAAAATCAATAATAATTGTCAATTATATTGAAGTTCATTGCTTTCTCTGATTGTTGCAAAGTAAATGAACCTTTACCATTACCACAGATATTTCAATCATGCAAAAAGTAATCTTAAGTAGATTGTAGGTAATATTTATTGTTTGAAAGAAAGTTCTCATCATTTTATTTTACTAAAGAAATTAGAATGAAATGAAAATAATAGTTTTTTGCAAACTTAACATGCAACATACAAAATATTAGGAGGGAATCGTGATGATTTCGCTTGAAAAGCTCATTTTCTGCTTTTAAAGAAATGCTCTTGACAAAAGAAATCTTCAAAATTCACTTTAAAGATAGGGTGGGGGTAGGGGGTTGGGGTAAGCTAGTTGAGAGGGAGAGTAGAGGAGTGGTTCAGGCAAAGGAGGGGGCCATAGCAAAGTTGTCCTTGATGGCTGGTCGAAAGTTTGGACGATATTGCCCAAGCGAATGCAACCTATGTCATGCTCCACTGATTTAACCTTCTCTTCTAACTGAATTAAAGGAGATTTAGTCAAAACTCCTCAATTTCAGTAGAATTGAAGCTGTTATCTTTCGTTGACCTATTCTAATTAGATATTTTAAGTTAGAATAAATAATAATAACATTTTAAATAAATTGAATTAGTAATTTTAAAACAAAGGATAATTAAAATATCTTAATACTAGGTCCGAAAGATCTAATGATTTTTTCACATGAGGAATCAGATTATCAGATCCATTGAAGAAGCAGCTGGACTATGAGCTTTCCTCATTGTTGAGTGATGGAAGTGAAGACAAAAGAGAGTTATTTTCAAAAAACCCATCTTAAGGTATAAACTCCTCATCGCTCTTTTAGAAGATTGATTAATGGCTAAGCTCATAGGACGACTCTGGTAATATATTCTGTTGTCCTGATAGACGAGGATTCTCCAAGTTGTCTTCTCCTAATAATAAATTTTAAAAAAAAATCCATTTGTTTAATTCTAATGGCTTACCTAAATTCCCAAAGTAATTCGTTTTCTCTTCGTCATCGTATTCTTGAATCCTCTCATTCTAGAACCTTTGATTAAATAAATATGACATCATTTTGGTTGATTATTTAGTTTTGCATTACTCAATCATGTTGAAGAAAGTTGCCTGTTGCTCTTGATTGAATTCTAAGAATCCATCTATTTCATCAAAATCATTGGCTGTATTGTCTTCGATATTGGAGTTCAAATTGTCTAAATTTCTATTGAAGAAAAACTTGTTAAATTTGTAAAGAATATTAGAATGAATAAAAATATTTTTCTCTTTGTTTTTCTAATGGTAAAAAACTATTCTCCAACTTCTTTGATCACACTTGCTCTCACTCTCTCTAAAACATTGCTGAAATACTGCAAATTGCTGGAAAGATTGACTGTATCGTGAATTTATGCAGTTTAAAAAATTAGGGTAGGGGGAGCAACAGCAGCAATGAAGAGAGAGGAGGAGGAGGCAAAGAGGAATGGAATAATACACGGACAACAACGAATTAAATAGTTTCAAGAAATAATTTGTAAAAACCAAATATGTAAAAATAAATGACTTGTTTGAAATTGAAATAAATAGAAGTAATTTAGATTTAGAAGGCAGGGGGGAGGGGGCTGATGGAACATGATAGCTCTAAAGAGCCGCAACACGATTAGCTCACATTTACAAGGGGAGTAAATGAAGCTAAATACATCGTGGACCGACATCTTATCTCAAACCTCAGATTTACTTTCTCTCCTCTCTCATTCAAGGGGCGCAAATTGTCTTGGGCCAAAATGTAAGGGTCTGGGAAAAGAGAGTTAGCCCAAGGTATGCTGCTGTTGCTACCACCCATACTGCCTATCTGCAATGTTTCTCAGTTGAATCCATCAATAGTTATTTTTTCAAATCTCCATCATGAATTCACAGTCCCCCTCACTCTTGTAAACAACATCCTATTGGACATCTAGCTCTAAATATTCTCAATTGTCTTAGAGCCTTGCGTGGGTCTTGAAAAGTTGAGCTTAGTCATTGGGTTCTTTGAGAAGTTAGTTACTATGTGAGAGAAAGTATTCAAGAAGATTGAAGGTTGCTGTTCAACTTGATTTATCTCTACTGTTTCTATTTATTACATGTTGTGTTTATTGGCGATCTTGGCGCTTGAAAGTTGACTTTCATTGATCGTGCCAGTGAGTTCATAAAAGATAAGTGATTCTTCATCTAATACCTTTTTGATCTTTCTGTATCGATTTACGTCTTCAATGTCTTCATCTCTACCTGATTTAGAGTTCGTTTCCTCTTCTTCTTGGGCCATCTCTTCAAAAGCCTCAATATTCTTTTTCTGTTGAAGATCAGAAAGGATATTTTCTACCAAAACGGAAGTTATACCCTTTTGAATCATTTTTTCTTTTGTCTCTTGAGTAGAAGTCAACCTGCTTTGCTTGTCAACTTTGATGGTAGGGATTCTTTGTTCTGCGAATGCTTTAAATTAACTGAAGAAATGTGCTTGTGCAATTTAGTTAATCGATTTTAAAGTGGATTCTTTGACGATTTTTCTGCAGTATCTTAGCTCAAATCCTAAAAATGATTTCCATTCTCTGTTTCAAATAAAAAAAATATTAAAAAATTAGAAATAACTAATAATTTGCGATCAAAAATGATAATCAGATGGCTCCAATCAATCCTTTCTAGATAAGATTTCCTTTGAAGAACTTATCGTAGTCAAGGAGTGCTCATTGACTAATAGTGCTTAGAATGAGTTGTATTATTCAACTATTCAATTAGATTCTATTAGTATGCAGCTCTCTCTCTTTGATTGGAAATGTGCTTTGAAAGTTTGTTTGACTTCTTTTGATTCTGCTAGAATTATTGTTTTTTAAAAAAATGTTTATTTACGAGAAGCATCCTTAGAAGAGAGAAGTGTAGAGCTATGAATAGTAGAACTTTGTAACTGCTAAGAAATCAGATTGAAGCTATGAATAAGCTTATCCATGCTAGATTTCAGTGTGGCCTAACCAATGTACAGATGCCTCGTTTACAGATAAATCGAGCATATTTTCAGAAAAGGCAGATAGAATATTGTCAACGTAATAACCGTTCTTAGAAAAGAACTAAGAATAATTTTTGCTGTCTGTTTTTTCATTTTATGATTAATTGTTGAGGTAATTGGAATTCTGATTTGTTTTAAGGTATTCAAAGAGGGATTATTAGGTAGAATTTCGATTTGAGTTCATTATTTTCTGGAGACTAACTGAGCAACTATCAAACTTCGAAAATCGTTACTAAATAACCTATGGAGTTTATTCAAGATTTTCTGGCATGTAGTAAGTCGAAAAAAGCTTAGGATCAAGAGGTTCGGCGTTATTGGTGAGAATGTAGTTAAGATTTTCTACTCTTCTAACTTACAGAAGTGAGAAGAATGCTTCAAAAAGAGGTTTCTGGATAGGATTGAAGACAATTCTAGCCCACAATTAAGCTGCAACTCTCAGGAGAGAGTATTATGGGATTATCTTAACTCCTGTTTTAGCTGTGTACATTTCGTTAAAAGCAGAGTAGACCTCTTCAAGATTCTCAGCTAACTCAATGACTTATGCTGAGAAGACATTCCACTTGATGTTGTACTCAGAGAGAATATCGTGATTAGAAGAGTGGGTGATTGTGCTGTTCAGATACTGGCTAATAATTTCGCACTAGCCTTTCAGAATCGAACTAAGTATCAAAGAACTCTGCAGTGCAGGGTTTTCTTCAACAAATTACTTAATTTGATTATCTGCACATCCGTTTGTGATGAGTTCAATTTCGTCAATATTTCTGTACCATCTCACAGCATCTAGAAGTTCTTCTATTTTAGTAAGCGGGAGAGATCCTTCAGCTTCAAGATTTGAAAGGGATTGTCCTTGAAGGTTTTATTGCTATTGTTACTGCATGATATTGATACCAAACTGTTTGAGTTCATTAACTTGTCCTCCAAATGGATTTCCTGAATATCCTCCTGCACTTTTTTAGGTCATCTTTGGGAAATTTTGTTGCTATGTTGGGCAGAATAATGAGTTGAACATGCTTTGTGCATTGTTGGATACTGTTTTGGCTGTTTTTGTTAGATTATCACAATATGCATCGACCAGTTTATTTTGTAGCCACGATTGAGCATACATTCCGACATTTTCTCTTCTGATTTTTAGCACAGGCATGGGAGGATTTCGTAGATCTTTGAAGATTGCTAACAATTGTTATTATCTTGGAAGGCTTTCAATTAAGCGCTTTAGATTGGAATATTTGGAAAGATTTCCAATAGCTTCCTCCTTCAATGTTTCAGCCAAAAACTTATTTCGTTGAGTTTTTGATGCAAGATAAACCTCTTCTTCACCATATTCAACATAGCTCTCGATAGAATCACAGTGGCAAAAGAGTCTTATTGCGAGTACAGACAATGAAAGTTTAGCTTGAGTCATTACCTTTTCTTTGAGAGCGCGACTTGTACCAATAAGTGCGGCTATTTCTTTAGCGCTCAAGCAAAGACATATCAAATTGAACAGATTTGCAGGCAAACAAATGAGAAGTTGTGAGAACGATGAGAAACTTAAATTTTGTTTGGCTGAATAAACTTGTAATTATTCTTCAAGAACCATCTCTGTTTTTCGATCTTAAATCTACTCGTGCTCTTCCTCCATCATGGAAAAAGAGTCTTAAGGTTGTTGGTCTTTCAATACGCTGCTAAAGAGCCTCTAGGCAGTTATTACGGTTGGTTTCATAGGTGTTTCTTTCATTAGAACGAAATCTGCTTATTTGCTTTGAACACCTTTATCTGATAATTATTTATTTTTTGATTATTTTTCTTTTTTGTCATCTCCAAGCACCTTTTCCTCCTTTAAATTTTTTTCTTCCCTTTCTTCCAGTTAGACGCATTAATATTCAACTCTTTTTTTTTCTCCATCTACTCCTATCTTCTCATGTGGCTAATTATTATAGTCTTCTTGCAAGCGTCTCCTAATCTTAATAGCCCTAGGTAAGTGTTTATTTGTAACACTAAGTATAAATTTTTGGAGTTGATTTTCACAAATTTTCCTCATGGCAATATGAAGGCACGAAATTCAAAAAATAATTGCATACAAGTGAATGAATTCATAGTTTCTTTAAAAGGCATGATTTTTGTCAATCCGATTTTTCAAACTTTTAGTAGAGTCTATTCTCTTTTTTTTTTAAATCTGCGTTAATTGATAGTGTGAGGAGTTCAGTTATTTTGTTTAGTTCTCTCTCGTTAATCAAAATATAATCGAATAATTAGCCTAACAAGAAAGATATTACAATACTAAAAATGGAGTTGCTTCACTATTTTACCTTGGTTTTTGTCATGAATAAAATGTATTACAATAAGAGTTTGTTTTTAGACAAATATTTTAGTAATATTGTAAAAAAGGGTTTTTCTTTTAATTCTTGCTGCTGATCGAGATAATTTGTTTCACAAACATGAAATTTTAAACTCTTTTATTTTAATAAGACTTTAACTTTCTTGGAGATGAGAATTATATTTTTATTTGAGTATTAAGGGAAGGGTATTTATTGGCAGTAAAAGACATGCAAAGTTAAGCAGAAAATTATTTGTCTTAAAACTTTTAACAAAAAAGTGAGACTTGTTTAAAAATTTAATTTTTTCGTCTTCTTTATAAGAAAAGCCACAACAATCATCCGCCCCCTCGACACTTCTATTCTGTTTAATACTATTAAAGCATGTTTAAATAACAATAAAATAATGGTTTCTCATAGAAATACAGGTTGAGAAAGGAAATAGCATAAGGAATAATTAAAAATCAAATAGAATAGTAAATTAAAAATAGAAAAAAAACTAACACAATGGACTCTGACTAATTTGACTACAATGGATGCCTCTAGTGGTTAGATGTATGCATAGATAGCTATGAGAAAACCAAGGATTTTCCTATTGCTGAATTGGGAAGGTTCTTAAGAGAGTTTTGCAAGGTTTTTAAGCAAATGGGAAAGCTGCTGAGTGTTGCGTTCTCAGATGTTGATGATAAAGTGAATATCATAATGAAAATTTGTGAATTATATAAAGGAGAATGCGATGGAATGCTACTTGCTACAGTCAATAAGGAAGTATCTTTGAACATCGCCAAGCTGAATGGTGAGAATAATAAAAAAGAAACTAAAGATCCTCAGTATGCCAAATATGACTCTCTGTCAAGAAATCTCCTTAGAATGATGTGGTTTTAGAATTTCTTGAAAGTTATGTTCGAGGAGCTCATCAATCACCGTGATTAGAAATGCAGCAAGGCTTTCCATAAAGCTTACGATTTTGCATTCTCAAAGCACCATACGTTCTTAGTCAAAACAGGAGCAAGTCTAGCAATGTCAGCAGCTCCAAGCAGAGATAAAGTCAGGCAATATTTGCTGGGACCAGGAGGGTCAGAAGAAGATTTCTACAGAATTATGCAAGCCTTATATGAACGCATTGATAAAGTCAAGACTATCCAGTGGAATTACTTTGAGGCCAATCATCTTACTGGACTACCATGAAGCAGATAATTACAGGAATTATAATATTTAACAGTAATTGTCATATGTGGAGTACAAATAAAACTGATTATTCTGCTGAGAATGATTCACAGATGTGTATTACTAACTGTTTTATTTGTGATACTTTTATTGTAGTTTCAAAATCAATCTGAGAAATAAAATATTGAATTTTTGCTTGCTTTTTAATAATGAATTGTTGATAACATTTTATTTAAAAAACACATAATCGCTCAACTCTAACTAACTTCAAGCTTTTTCTTGCTAGGAGAATCAGTTTTTCAAATGATCAAATATGCAAACATTTTTATTATTTATTGTGATATAATAATTATTCTAATTGATAGCCAATTTGAACTTCTGCAAACATGCAACAACAAAACATAATTCCTTAAATTATGTATTGATCATTGAGAACTTGCAGCTTAAACATCAATCGATAGTATCTATGCTTCTTGAAGAAGGTAATTCAATTATTCGGTAGTAAAGCTAATTGGATGCCCTTCATTTGAGTAAATATATTTACCTTGTTCATCTTTGAGTTGATTCTTTTTATCAATTTTGCATTTTAATTTCGTTTCCGATTTATTTTTTAAAGCATTGTTGTACAGCAATCTTCTTTTGATGAGTCTTTCGATGTCCATTGATTCAGGAATTAAACTCATTGAATTCACCTAAGAACTACTTTGCTCCTTTATTATTGTAGAACTTTGTGAATCTGAAGTGCATCGAGGAGACGATGTTGTCTGTTTATTTTATAATCCTACTTGAATCTCATTAGTTTACGAAACGATTAATTCTGCAGGTTTATTATTCTTAACAGTTTATTTATTTATTGTTTCAATTCTGTCATTCTTAGTGTTTCCTGGTTCTTTCTGTTGGAACTAAGAATATGGTAGAGTTTATTGTAACACAGATGATGATTTACTATGTTAATGCTACTTGTAATGTTATGTCTGAAAAGACGCAATTCTTTATTGCAATTGTTATATTTATATTTTAGGATTGTACAACATACCCATTGATTAATATTATTAACGGTCTTCATTTCTAGAAGGCGATGTTTCCGTCTTTATCTATTTGCTGAGTGTGCTCTTATTGCTATTAGGGAAATCTATTTAAGAGCTGTCTTTAGCTTAGAAACTAAGATGCTTAGAAAATCTAAGTTTGCTTTCTTCCTATTAAGATAGTTTAAAGATCGGTTACAGTTGTTAAGATTAGCTATGTGTAATTGGAGAAGAATGGTGATCTTGACTACCATTCCTTTTGAATGGAGATCCTACTAAATCATCTATTTTTTAAACAGCTTCATTTAGCGAATCATCTCCAGCAGATTTAGCTGATACGATGGAACTAAGCATTGAGACATTAGCTGTTGTTTCACTTTTTTTGTTTTAATAACTAGTCTATTGATTAGTATTCTCAGCAAAGAATGGAACACTACTTTTTTCTATTTGCTATTGGTATGAACTAATTTGTCTCCTTTCTGATTTGATATCTTGCAGTTCTTTAACTAAGATGTTCAGTTGATCTTTCTGATTTTGAATCTACTCTTTAAATGTTGCAAGAATGATCGCTTGGTCGTTAAGTGCTTTCTCTTTAAGATTTAATGTCTATCGTAGCTCCTTATTCTCATATTTTAGAAGAAGTATCTGTGAATTTGAATTCTACAAGGCCTTAGTATTCTGGGAACTTCTTTTCAGCTACTCAAATTATTCATTCATTTTTATTAATGATTTATCTAAAAACTCTGCTTTTCTAGATAGCAACTCTCCTTTGGATAACTCTTATTGTAACAAGGCTTCACTCTCTGATTTCTAAAGTAATAAGCTTGTTACAACAGCTTCTAGCGCATCAATGCGACTTCTCTAATGCTAAACTAAGCTAAAATTGCTTTGCAAGCTGTTAATTATCCTATTTGCTTTTGATTGGGATTCTTGAGTTTTAGCCATTTCACTTTTCAGCTTTACATAATACTATTGCAGTTCCTTACTTAGATCTTGAATACTCGCAAATTAACTGTTGTTGTCGTTGCTAGTCTATATTGTTCGAATGTCTGCTTAGATTTATCCAAGAGTTTTTTCAATTTCATCGTAGAATCCATCATTCATCGAAGCAAACAGAGTTTTCACATCGGAAGTGTTGATCTTCGTCGATAAATTGTTCTTAAAACCGTCCAAATTCGCTTCAAAAATCGCTAATGTTTTCTTCAACGCTTCATTCATTTCATCACTCACTTTGTACAAATACGTTTATTATTCTTCCGATGCTTCTGCCTGCTTTCTTTCAGCATTGAGGACTTTCTCTCTAATGGCGTTCACTTAACTTAAAATATTTCTCTCTATTTTATCTTAAAAATCTTTGATTGAATCAGATAACTAGTTTGTTTTTTGTACTTTTTCACTCATTTGCTATTTCGTTTCTAATAATGTTTCACTGAACTCAACGCAATATTACCGCAAAATAACCTCTTGGTTTGCCATGAATTATAACTTTCCTTAGATTTCTTCATTTCTTTATGATAAATTCTTGTCATTTATTGCAAAAATAAATTAAAAACACATGAATAATCTTCATAATATTTACTTTGGTTTATTACAAGGATTTTTATTGGATAGATGATATCTGCTCTCGGACTGTTTCCATTTGAGCTGTTACGCTTTGATATGTCCTTTAGCATACAACAATAGTTTAAAAAGATAAAATTCTTAAAAAATGGAAAGTTTTACTGCAGAGATGAAGCTTAGGTTTCAAATACAGGCTCAGCAATTTTAAGGAGAGTCTGCTCAAAGATGCTCTTTTATTCTTAAAGCATAGAGTTTAAGAATTCTCTGTCTTGCTTATTTCGCTCCATTTGAGTTGACAATTAGCGGTAATCTTAGGAATCGCTGAAGTATTATTATTCTTCTGCTCTTTCATGAAAAACATCTTCAGGTAATACTACATGGTCATTTATTTAATCCATCCAATGGCACCCTACTGGAGAATCATCTCCACTATTATTTTCCTCTTCAATAGTTTCTGAGTATTTGCGTAATTGAGTACTTTGAGGGAAGGCAGATTATTACTGATGTTAACTTGACATTTTTATATTAGAAACTTTTAAATGGTCATCCTCATTCGAATTTAGAGGAAAAGTATCTGAATAAGGTAAAGGAGGCCTCGTGCATGAAAAAAGAGAAGATATTCCTGCAGTCTCATGGTTCGAATCGGAGAACATTGAGTCACCTCTAACAATATAATAAGTCTAAAATAGAAATGATATTTGTATGTTTGTATTTTCAATCAGTGAATTGATTTGAAATAATTAAAGAAAAGTGTAAAAATATTAAAAACAAATAATATTTCGAAAAGAATAAAAAGAGCAATTATTATTTTAAAATTAACACTAGTTTCAGTCTCTAAAATAATGCATCCTATTGAAGGATACATGCCATTAGGAATGACAACTCTTTTTAAGCCAAAATATCCTTAAATTAAGTCTACTTATGCATTGAATTATACAAAATAATACCAGAATAAATCTGCTGAAACTTGCACAAAATCTAAATTAATATATTTGGCATAATTTCATTTAAAAGTACAATTCAAATCATAAACATTCACAATAATACATAAAATATTAATTTCTTCTGAAGATCTTCACAAATTCTTAAATTATGAGACTTTGGGGGTATCATACTAATCCATGCTAAAATCTGAAGCTGGATTGTCTTCAATGTAAGATTTTCCGTCTTAGAAGTCTTCAAAATTATATTTATCTGCTTTGATTTTCTGGCTCTCTTCTTTTGATTGCTATGTTGCATTCTCTACATTTTAAGTGATATCTCCAAGGATGTTTAATGATGATGAAGTGGAGTCATTTGCTTTATATTTTAAGTATAATTCTTCCAGATCCTTTATGCAATCTCTCATAACTTCTTGCTTGCGAACTTCCAAATATTATCAACAAACAAAAAATATTACAAAATGCCAAGAATCTTAAATAAGTTACTTCCTAGATTATGAAGGCTTTTTAGCGAACCTTCCACTGATTGCTCAAACGAGGCATTTTCTTCCAGCTACCTACGGATCTCAACTTATCTTCTGCGGAAAGGAGCAATAGCTTCAGATGAACGCTGCGATAATTATGCTAAGTTAGTTGGTACTAAAGGGTAATCAGTGGATAAGACTGAGGGATAATTCATTGAAGAGAATTAAGAATATTCAAGGGAGCTATCTCTTGAGGATATTTTGTTAGTAGTAATTGGAAACTGTTCAGTGAGGGGAGCAGAATAAGAATATCCACTCAGACTTCTTTTTGTTCTTTGAACTTCTAAACCATAATTTTTATAGAGGGTGTTAGTGTTTGAGACATTTCCATTATTGTAAGATTGTATTTTTTAAGGTTTAGGGCAAGGTGGGGCCATTTTATGTTAATACTATCGTTAAATTGTGTTTCCACTGGCAGAAGAAGTATCATTTGTATCATATTCACTTGAAGTGCTACTTTTTTAGCGAGATAAGCTGCGATTTCGAGAAATATCCAGCTTTGGAACTCTTGTAGGTAGGTTGAGATTATTTACAGAATAAAATGAGTTCTCCTTGTCCTCATAGCACAGAGGGACATAAGTGTTATGGTCACTAGCGATTCTAATATTTGATTTATAAGTCTAACTCATTTTCCCTTTAAAATAGCTGTAATTATCAAAAGCAGTTTGAATTTTTTGTTTGCTGATGATTTTTCTTTTTAATCTGGAACTCACTCAAAGACCCGAATTAAATTCAAATATGCTTAAAGAAATAGGTATTCGTTAAAGGAAAAGTTGAAAGAGTTATGATCAATGTTGCAAGATCAAAAAGATGGGTAAATTTTCATAAGACAACTGTTTTTTGGTTGAAAAATATGAAAAACAAATACAATAGGACATTAAACTCAATGTGGTTAAGACCACTAAATTTCCTTAATATCGATACCTTCTTGAACCATTTCCCAAAGAGGAGACATTTCTCTTAACGAGGATACCTTCGATACTAAACTTTCTACTAAGTAGTCGATTTCTTTCTCAGTTGTAAAGCGTCTAAAAGAAGAAAAAACATGTTAGCAAATCACAACCAGAAAACAATTAACCATACCCGATTCCAATCCTGAGTGAAGTATGAGCAAGTTCTTCATGTACACCCAGAGCTCTTAGAACATACGAAGGTTCAAGGGATGCTGAAGTGCAAGCTGAACCACTTGAGACAGCACATTCTTTAATTCCCATAATAAGACTCTCTCCTTCGACAAACTCAAAAGATACATTGATATTTCCTGCGTATCGTTTTTCCTAAATCCAGCAGAAATATTATTAATATATTTTCTAATAACTTGAAATGTTACAGTGTGCCCATTAATGTAGATATTCGGAATCTGACGAGTGATTTCAGTCAAGAACTTCTAAGATAATTTGCGTACATGTTTTTCATCATTATGCATTTCTCTTTGAGCGATCTTGCATGCTTCTCCGAAACCAACACATAACTACAAATGAAAAATTAAGTTAGAAACTTATCATGTTTAAATATTTGCATACATGTGGAGCAAGTGTACCACTACGAAGTCCCCTCTCTTGCCCTCCTCCGTTGATGATTGCTAATAAACAATAACCAATAATGAGCAAATAGTTTCTCAATAATATTGTGAATACGCAAGATTCTGACTTTTGGTTTTCTTCTGACATACAAGCCGCCAATTCCCTTTGGTCCATAAACCTAAAAAGCAATTTGATTAAGGCCAAAGAATATTTCTTTTATATTAAAACTACCTTATGACTGGACATTGACATTAAATCGATATTCATCTCATTGACATTAATAGGAATTTTGCCAAGTGCCTGAGCTGCATCTGTATGGAAAAATACTTTTTTCTCTCTTGCTATTGCTCCAAGTGTCTTGATATCTTAGATTACTCCGATTTCGTTATGGACAAGCATAATAGATGCTGCAATAGTATCAGGTCGAAGAGAGCTTGCAAAAACATTTACATCTACAAGTCCTTTTGCATCTACAGGCAAGTAAGTGACTTCATATCCTTCAGTTTCTAAGAAACGACAAGTATCGAGAATGCATTTATGCTCGGTTTATGTAGTCACAAAATGTTTCTTCTTCTTTCCATAGAAAAGAGCTAGACCCTTCAAGGCTGCGTTGTTAGATTCTGTAGCACCTGAAGTGAATACTATCTCCTTTGGGTCAGCTCCAATAAGATTAGAAACTGATAATCTTGCTTCTTCAACTGCTTTTTCAGTTGACCAACCGAATTCATGCGAGCTAGAATGAGGATTGCCATACATATTCGTCTAGAATGGCATCATTTTATCTAATACTCTGAAATCCAAAGGTGCAGTTGCTTAGACATCTAGATAAATTGCTCTCTTTGAATCTTTTATAGGAGTTGACCGTTCTAAAGATTAAGATAAATATATTTATGGTTTCAAAGATCCAACAAAATATTTTACCTGGTTCTAGAGAAAAGGATGCTTTCACCTTCGAAGCTAACGAACAGTTTCTAAATGAGAGGATTTTGTGAATCATTGGTTGGTATGTTTCTTCTCTTTTAGAAATTGTTTTGTAATTATTATTCAAATCGAGCTTATTCTCTGGAACAATACGAGTTTTTCTAATCTCAAGGAAACTTTAAGAAAGTTCTGCTCAAAATTAAGAATATTTCCCTTTTTTATTTGCACTTCCCTTTTAGCAAGAAATTAGATTATTTTAGATAGTCTTGAAGATGCAATATTAGAGTAGAAATGACAAATTAGCAAGATAATATGTAAACCACTGATATAATTAATAGTAATCTGAAAATGAAATCTAAAAAAACAAATACAAATCAGTTGCCGATAGATAATTACGTTTATTTAATATTTTGAGAGTTAAGAAACAAAATAGAGGCAAGAAATTGGTTTGGATTTTTTTAATTATCAAAGGCTTCAACGCTAATTACCCTTACTACCTCTATGTCATCAACATAGATTAGGAAAATATCAGCAGTTCTTTAAAGTTCTTATTCAAAGTAACCTGTCAATCAACGATCTCAGTACTCTACAGTCGCTAAAAAATAGCAAAGTTTTAGGATAAATTATGGCATAAAAGAGGGAACAAAAACGAGTAGTAAAACTGGTTATGAAAGTGTCAGTGTTCATGACGCCATCAACGCGTTAGTTTATGGAGAAAAAGTCATAAAATATTCACGAAATGGACGTCGAAAACATGCTAGTTTCTTTTATCTGCATGAATCGGATAATAGCACACTGTAGTGGCTGTCTCATTAGAAGAAATACATTGAAGCTAGGATTAAACTCTCGTCTATCCAGAATATATCCTCTGAACCGCATATTCTTAAGATCTCCCATTTAGATATCTCTGTATCTTTGTGCTTATTTCTTGAAGGAGGAAAGGAATTAGTCCTTTAATTTCATGATAGCCATCTGAGAGATCTATGGTGGAAGGGTCTGATTTTTCTCCGTGAATACTGGCTAGATCTAGATCTCAACAAGTAAAATATTAGGATAGTTCAATTCAGACAAAATGAATTGATTTGGAGATAATATTAAGTTAAGGAATCATTGTTTTTGAAACTATTTTTCCTATTTCATTACTAAAAGGTTGATTACAAGAGAATCAATGGTAGGAGAAATGCTCTTGGGCACTGGTATTGATAAGAAAAAGAAGTTTGGAGAAAAGGAAGTCAAGAAGATCATGAAGAAACTACTTATTTCGATTCGAGGGGAAGAGCTTGACTAAAAGGCTTCTGGTTTTTATAAAGATAAAGAAAAGATGCTGACATATGATGACTTAGTTGCTCTCCTTCTCTTGCTGCTAGAAAAATAGGAGATTCAACCTATTTTTAAGAAATATTGTATTAACGATCAAATGATCCTTTACAAGGAAGTATAAAGGTTTTTTGCTGATGAACAAGGAGAAGATTTAGATGAAAAGCTGGTTTTAGCAAGAATGAATAGATTATATAGGGGCTCAGAACATAAAATAGTTAATTATCTCTCCTTTTGCTCGCTTATCTTCACTAGCGAGAATTCGATTTTTGACCCTCGGAAACTATCTTCGATGCCTTCTTTTGAAAGACCACTGTCTGATTATTTTGTGCACAGCTCTTTTAGATCTTATTTAGCTTATGATGTTGCTACTTTCAATACAGATCCAACCAGGGGATACGCTTACCTTCTTTAAAAAGGAGTTCGATAGTTTGATATTTTCTGCATTGTAAGATTACTATTAATTTAATTGTTTAAAGCACTATTTTTGTTACCATTCTGAATTACCTTGATTCCAAACTTTTAAGTTGATCCTAACTCTATTTTAAAGGATGGAGAAAACGGAGAGGCTGAAGTGAAACAAGGAGCTGCTTTAGCAATTAAAGCTAGTTTTTCTGATATCCTAAAAACAGTAAAAGCAACGGCATTTGAAAGAAGCCCACATCCTGTTATCATAGACTTAGATCATGAATGCAGCTTATAGCAATAAGAGAAAATGGCAGAAACCATAGCGAGCATTTTAGGAGATTTATTATACAAACTTCCTGAAGATTTTCTTGGATTTAAGTATCTTCCTTCTCCTGAATAGTTAAAAAAGAAAATTGTATTGCGTGCTAAAGGTAGGTTAGCGAATATCATTTCGATGTATGAAAAAAGTGTAGCAAAGAGAGCTAGATAGAGAGAGGAGAAAGAAAGAGAAAATAGGAAATTATAATAGATTTAATAAGAAGATAACTCTGGAAAAATACTCCAGGATTTGAAGGTAGAAAAGAGAGGAATCGGAAATATTGATAAGAAAAATAAAACTATCGATGATGAAGGAAAGAGAGATCACGGGTATTAACCCTATGAAGGAGGAGAAGATGAAGATTGTGAAGAATATGACGACCAAGATTAATAACATATTCAATCAAAAGGATAAAGCAATAAGAGGAGAGAAAGTACCTCCAATAAAAAGAGAAAATTACAGTAATTTTAGTAACAGCACACGACTGCCAAAGAACTTAGCAGCACTGGGAAATCCATAGCTTCTGGTTATAATAACTCCTCGTTCAAGGCAGGAAGTGGGGGGAAAGGAGATAGTGAAATTGAGTAGTTGATTGATTTAGAATTGAATCTCGATAAAGAATTTTTAAACGATGACAATTACAATATTGCAAAGACAAGCCAAATTACTTTGTTTAACTTCCAGCAGAATAAGACAGTCATCACTGCAAATAGAGAGTACAAGTCAATGATTAACATGCAACAAAACTCTTAGTATAGTTTAGTAGAAAATCCAAAGGAAGCTCTTCAACGAAAAATGAGATCAGATTAGTAATAATATTCTTTTTTCGAAGTAAAGTCTCCTTCTCTTATATCTCAGCAATCTAACAAGCAACGTCGACATACAACAAGGTCTTCTTCTTTTAAATAACTACCTCACTTAGAAATAGCTTTCAAATCAGATGTTCCAATCCATGAATATCACGGTAGTCAGTAGAATGTGAACTTAGCAGGAAAAGAAGATTCTGATTCTCCAGCATACAGTAAACATCAAAATCCTGCTGATAAAAAGCGACAATCGTTGCTGTATCTTGCAAGAAAACGAGCTTCTATTGAAAATATTTAACTAACAGGTAGTTTATTTAACAATACAAACAATTAACAAGCTAACGAACCTTCTCAAAAGGATATCTTGTAAAATCTTTAGAATGGATCGTTTTACATGCAAGACAGCAAAAAATAAGGAATCCACTCTTCATCTTCTTCTGATAATCCAGATGAGATGCTGAGCTAAGCTATCTTTCTTGATAACTCTAAGGCAACTGGTGCGAATGGAGAAGAGTTGCTGCCTTAAAACAGTGGGCTATTTAACGGACCGTACAGTTTTAATGCAGATTTTCAATCTCAAAGATAATAGGTTTTAGAAGGAGGAGGAGGATTAAGTATTATGTAAAACTCCTTTATTTAACCAGAAAGTAAGAATGTCATGATAAGCTCAAAACAAAAAATAATTATTAAAAATAGTTAATCTCCAAACATAGCAAATTCCTTAGAGAAATGCACTGCCCTGTTTGCTTGCAAGTACAAACAACAATAGGAACTGTCGATTTGGAGCTGCTCTTAGTTAAGTGTTCAAAAGATAACAGCTGTTGTGCAAAGAGCTATGCTTGAAGCTGTTGATGACAATGCCTTTAATCTTCTCTTGCATACAAGACAGTATCTCCTGAGAGTTCAGCCGAAATTGCAAAACAACAATAAAGGAGATTAACAAAATTTTGATTTTATCTAGACGTTCTGTGCAGGATGTCAATTTTCAGGACAAAACTATGCAATTTATGATCATTTCCTGCTAGCGTACTCTTAGTTTTTTAGATAAAATGCCAGTTCTGGTTTGGTATTAAAACCTCCTTGGCTGCTCTCAGATGCACACTGCGATGGAGCAGCATTCTATGAAAAAGAAGCACAACGTCCAAAGTTGTGGGTCAAAATTGAGGTCATCAGTGCAATGAGTCTCAGAGTCCCAACAGACGAAGAAACGAAAATCGTGCCTTGGATAGCTATTAGACTAATTGGAACACCTATTGATATCCGAGCGAACGATACAGCTTTTACATCTAGCGATACTCCCTCGAGTAGCTTTAACCCATAGTTTGACTCTTTAATCTCAGATTTCACTGTACACCTTCCACAATTTGCGTTCATCTACTTTCAAGTCTTTGAAAGCAAGGAAAACCCTATTTAATTCGCGTAATATGTAATTCCAGTATCATGTATCCGCAAAGGATTCCGCACTGTTCCCCTTTTAGACGCCCAACATAAAATAATTCCAAATTCTTTCTTATTTGTTCATGTAACAATCGAAGAACTCACTTAGCAACAATAAGATATTTCGATTCTGAACCCAAATCGCTAACAAAATGTAACTATGTCATCTCATGAGGCTCCTAAGACTCCACCTCCGAAAACAGCTTAAATCTCAATGAATAATATTTCCTCCACTCATATTCTTCCATGAAAGATTATTAATTTTTTGAATAATACTAAATCAAATTTGAAACTCAACTAATTCTTTAAAAATCTTAATATATCCCAGCATCATTAATCCTAACTGAAATTATCATAAATTTCTTCCCTTTATTTTAAAAAATTCAATTTCTTAGTTAATATCCTAGTCTAATCCTTCATTTCCCACTTAGAAAATCATAACAAAATGGCAGAACGAAAAATAAATACTTATCCATATTGATATTACTCAAGGTAAACTAACCAATTTTGAAACAGTGTCTGCACTCGCAGAGGTATTTCAAATAAACGAACTATTCACTTATTTTCAACGAAGGTAAGAATTCGTTAATTTTCATTTAATTTGTTATTTGATTTATTTTTCGTTTAAATTTAAATTTATTTAATCTTTCATAATAAATTAGGTTGTTGTCCTATCTTTTTATAAGCTTAAACTATCTAAACTAGCTATTAGTTCTTTTCTTTCTTCTTGTCGAGGAGTACAAGAGAATCGAAGAGGGCAATTGTCTGAATCGATAGAATTACAAAAGAATTCTATTCTTCTCTCTCTCTTAAAAGATAGATTCAAGACGTTAGATCTCTTTATGGGGCTCTGATCAAAAACAATTAACTTCCAAGAAGAAGAAAGAAAGTCCATTAATGCTTTTGTTTAGTTTATCAAGCTATTTTAAGGATAAAATGAATTGTAGATCAATTCTAGAATTCACTTGTCAAATAATCTACAAGGCATTTCAATGGTTAACTGGTATTTCCAAGTACGGCAAGCATCGAATCAATAGATTTGATACTTTTTAAGCCAGCTCTAGTGACAAAAGAAGTTGCATCATTCTGGGATGTCATAATTTGAGCTGGAAGGGAATGCAAAAACTATACATGGATATGTTGCTAGCATTGAAGAGAATTGCCTTAGATGTTGAAAGTGATAATTTCTTATGTTTTTATTGTTGCTTATTATTAATTTGAGGTTGTGAGTTTCATTGATTAGAGTAAGTGTTCAACTGATTCCTTCAAAATTCTTAATTTGTTTCTGAAAATTTAAAAATTAATTTTTCCTTATCTGTACAAGCTCAACTGATTTCCTATTAATTTACAGATTAAATGTACGCCTTATGGACTAATCCGACTAATCAATCATTTGGTTTTTTAAGGGGATGGGAGGATTAACAAATTAATGTCATTATTAGAGGAAGATTGAAATAGTTCCTCAGAATAAAGGATGATAAATAAAAAGAAAAACAACATAAAGCCATAATACAAAACTACCACAAAACAACAAGAACTGTATTTTCAGAAGATATTTTAGCAATGTTTTTTAATTCCCGATCCAATCGCAGTAGCTGTTTACTCTCTCACATCCCTAGATAGTGTGATTGATTATCAGTTCCATGTACGCATGCGAGCCAAAGCTACTGCAATTGAAGAAAGATTCCCATATTTTATTGATCCAATTTGTTATTGGAGACAACTAACAAATATTATATCAATCTGTCTTTCCTGTTGTTCCATTTCGTTTTCATCTTTCTTTGTCGAAATCGAAACAAAACATATGTTCATTCAAAGACCTCTATTATATGAAATATTAAACAAAAACTAAAATCTAAAAAATAATTCAAATAAAATTTAAAAATAAATGAAACAAAAATCAAATTAAAAAGGAAAAAAAATAAATGAAAAATATTGTAAATTTAAATAGTAATAATTTTAAATCTTCGCATGAAGACATAAGTGGGTAATTTTGGCAGCTCATTATTAAAATTAAAAGAGGAATATGAATACCATTTATTCAGCTGTTTACTTTCATAATTGATGAAAAGTTGAATTATTTAGTTTTTCAATTATTATGATTCTATTTACTATTCCTTAGACTTTAATTATAATCTCTATTAAATATTAGTGTCCGGAATTATAAAAAACTTAATAATATGCACAAATATAATTTCTATCTTTTTAAAAGCACCCATTAATCAGGTATCTCCCTTATGTTCTTTTTCATATTTACGATAACTACTTTTATTTTGCTTATTTTACAGTTTGATTGCTAATTCTAGTTATTTCTTTCTTTATGGCAAACAATTTGCTGCATTTATCAACCAACAAATTTGCAAATTTTCTTGATTGCTAAGCATGCTATCCATAAATCGAAATAAATTACACTTTTTAAACTAAATCTATAGCTATGGACTAACTTTTTTAAGAGATTATGCTAGTTTTGAGAGATTTAAATATAAATTCAATAATAATAAACAATTTATCTACGTATCTATAAAAAGTTATTTTATTCATGCAGTTTCTGCGGTCTTGACCTTAGCGCTGGCATTGGTAAGTCTGACACCGAGTTCAGCGGCTCTCTTGACGAGGACAGCCTTGAGCTTAGCAGAAACGGAGTGAGCGATTTCACCGCTATATGTTCTGTTGTTCATGAGAAGAATCTCAAGATCTGCGGCGTTGGTGATGAGGAACTTCTTGAAGCCGTTGGGAAGAAGGAATTTAGTGGAGTTATCTGAACCAAAACCGATCTTAGCCATTCTACGTTGACCTCTGAATCTTCTTCTGACTCTGTTATCAATACCTCTTGGTCTTCTCCAAGAAGATTCAAGCTTGCCGAAATCTTCACTCTCGAATCTAACGAACTTCTTGGTTCTTTTCTTGATGACCTTCTTGTGAGCAACTGGTTTAATAGCCATTTTTCTTTTCTGTGATTTAGTTAGTGTCCTGATTCTTTTATATCTGATTAATTTATTTATCTAAAAGGAAAGTGTTCCCTTTTATTACCCCCCTTATTTAGCTTTGAATGTCCTAAATTAGCAAGGATCTTGTCATGTCCTTGGTTTCTTTTAATTTCCTCCTCTCATAGACAATTTTGTCTTTCTTTTAGGAGAGTTTGTGAGATTTATTTCCTTCGATTTGGAGTTGTGTTAGGAAAATACAATAATTATTTTTTTTCAATCTTTCGTTTATAATTCTTTGCATGATTTGAAATACAAACATTAAATGAACATCATTTAGTATGATAGCGCCTGATTTCTTCTTCAAAAAGCTCTTTTAAGCGAGGAATTTCCATGTCTCCTTCCTTTTCGAAAGGCAAGACGACACTTCCTTTAGCGAATACTTCCTTCTTGACGTCTCTTACAGCAGTGAAAAGAGGATGATTAAGAGCAGCATCAATAGTGATTCTTCTACGAGGATTGAACACAAGTGTCTGATTAAGGAAATCAACGCATTCTGGAGTGGCTGCAGGGAAAAGTTCTTTGAAGTCAACTCGTTTCTTTTGTTTGAAACTTTTGAGATAATCTATTGCTTTAGCATCAGTCACGAAATCCATTTCATCTTCAGTTGGTGTTCCAAGAACAGAGAAGATCACATTCAACTAATCGCTGTGACTATGAGGGAACCCACCCTGCTTAACAGTGTTGTTATGGTCAGGTGAGAGTGGGAAGCAGCTTCCTCCAGGGAAAAGAGGAGATCGATCCAAGAAAGTAGGAGAATTCTCTTTGATCATATTCATAAGCTCAGCGAAGATGCATCCGATGCTCCAAATATCAATAGCCGCAGTGTAGTCTTTCTCAAGCAAGATAAGTTCAGGAGCTCTATACCAACGTGTAACTACATGGCCTGTCAGCTCTCTTTTGGAAGTTTTGGCATTTAAACCTTTCTCCTTGACTAGCTTGGGTTTTCCTCCAACTGCTGGTTTTTCTGGACTTGTTTTTTCAGGAACTTTTTATGGGCTGTTGCTGTGGTTATCTTGGGATTCATCATAAATATGAGCGCCTTCAATTCCTTATTTTAATTATTTTTATTTATTGTTAATTAAAGGTTTGCTATCAAAAACTTCAAATAAACCAGTGAATTAATAATGTACCTTCAATTGATCTCGCAAGACCGAAATCACAAATTTTAACAGAGCAATCTTCGTTAATGAGCACATTTGCTGGTTTAAGATCTCTGTGAAGCACTTCAGCAGAGTGGAGATACTTGATACCTGTGAGAATGTTGTACGTTAGCGTCTGCACTTAAATCATAACTAAGTGGATTGGACTCTTGAATAACTTCTTGAGATCTGATTAGCAATACTCTGTGACTACATAAATAGTATCAAAGTTCTTGTAATCCTTTGGTTGGATGATTTCACTGATGCGAATCAAGTTAGGATGGTTCAAGATTCTCAGTAAATGAATTTCTCTTAGGATGCGCTTGCAGTCTACGTTATCTTCAAAGATACCAGTCAATCTCTTAATAGCAACTTTCTTGCCCGTCTTTTTATCTATTGCTTCAGCTACAGATCCATAGGATCCGCTGCCAACAACCTTAACCAACTCATATCTGTCACCAGCTTCCCAGTCGGTGAAGTTCTTTGAGGACATCTTTTTGTCGACCATTACTTAAAAGTTTTAAAAATTATTCTGATTGAGATTACTTTTTATTGTTATTGATTTTATTTCTTGTATTATCAAACAGCTACTCTTTTAAAGGGAACTTGTGGGGGAATTTATTAATCTTTAATTTTAGAAGTTAAAGTCTTCCAATCAATCTCATTGTTTAAAGATTGTCCAGCCCACTCAAAAAATAAAACAATCTCTCATTTATTTAGTTTTTTTTATTTCTTACTTGGTCTGCTTTGCAAGATTTTCTGATAATTATGAAACAAAATAGATTAATGCATATAAAACTAAGTAGTTTTGTTGGGTTGGCTAATCACCATATCAAGTTGAGGTTGACACTTGAAAAATAAATAAGAAAAATAGATTATTTTACTAATCAAATTTATAATTTCGAACATTTTTAATATTAAATCCACTTTTTAGTTATTTTTATGCTCTCTTTTTGTAAAATTTTACAAGCTCTGTTTTCTTGTGGATATAAATTTATTAGATACCAGCAGAACAGAGAGGATTACAAAATAAAATGGAAAAGAATAAGAATAACGAGAAATATTTTTTAGAGTAATAAGTCAAAAGGTGACGATTTAGTATGCTTCCTAGCAACTTCAATTCTATTATTTGCTAGCTGATACTGTGTAGAATTTAGATAATTGAAATATTTTCTGAGATTCAAAGGAGATGTTTTAAGGATTGAGCCCAGTGTAAAGTGATTTATCTTAAGGAGATAGAATAGTTTCATAGATATTTCTAATTAAGGGCTATTACACCTGATTGCGAAAAACAGCAGAGAGTATTGAGCATGTTTTTGGGTAGAGATAAGATTTCTCTTGGAGAAATTATTCGTAATTCTCTTATTAAAATAGATGTTTTTAAGTATCAGGTATGAGAAGAAATTAGACTGATCTGCATGCTGCATAGACTTCAGCAAATCTTATTTCTTCCCATGAAAGATGAAAGGAAGTATTTTAGTTCGTAACAAGTTTTTAGTAGAGTGTAGAGCAAACAAATGCAGGTGTGAAAAATGCCCAATAATCGTCAATAGCAAAGGAAGCACCTCCGAAATCAATCAGAAGTAACTTTAAAGAACAATTAGGCTATCCAGGGTATTTCTTGACTGTGAGCATAATATTGGATGGCTTGATATCAGAGTGAAATAAAGGTCTTGGCTTGTTTGAATGAATATCAATATGGTTGAGCAATGATTCTATGGCTTTAATAATTTAAACTAGAATTTGATAAGTGAATTCATCTGAAAAGTTATATCCCATTTCATCGCTGTCTTGTTTCAACTCTTCAAGGCTGCATAATCCTAACTCCATGTATAGAAGCTGCTTTTCTAAATCAGCGAATATTAGTTTTGGCATGTACTCACATTTAACATTTTGCATAATGAAAAGCTCTCTTGTAAACTCATCTAGATTCTTTATCTTCTTTCCAGCAACTGGCATGCATTTTTAAAAGATTTATTTGCCATTTTCTTCTCCGAATGGAATGGATTGCTCTATTTATATCTAATTGCTTTCTTCGATAGTTAGTCCTGTGATAGGTTTAATTGAATCAAATAACCCTGAGTCAGCATTAATTTACTGCATTTATTAAATTTAAGACTATAAATTGCTGATTTAATTATCTTGTGAAAAGTTGACAGACATTTGTATTGTTGAAGGTTGTTTTGTTTCTGCTAAAGAAAGTATTTTAGCATCCGATTAAGAAGCAGTTTCTTTCAGGGAATTAGAAGTAAAATTAGATTGCAACTACGAATTAGCTTTTAAAAAATAGAGATCAACTTAGCCAAAGCTGCCTTCACCAATACTAGCACTTAAAACAAAAGATTCATTGTTGATTCCTTGCTGAAATTGCTCTTTTAGTTGAAAAAACAGAGTCATAGCTTCACCAAAGTTTTCAACCGAAGTCCTTAAGTCTCCCTTTTAGGAAAGCGTCCCCAAAAACTCAAGGAGAGCTTCACTAGCTTCATTGTTTGAAGTTTCAATATTGCTTAATTAATTGTTTGCTTGAAAAACAAAAATTCCCTTTTGTATTTCTCTCATTTGTCTATTTTGCTTGAACTTAAATCCTTTTTCAACAGTGGAAGCCTTTTAACTAGGTCGTAGTACCTTCATTTTGTACTTATTTAACTCACCTATCTCTCCTACTTATTCTTCTTCTTCTTCTTCCATTTCAATCGAATTCTTTGATGAATAATCTTAATCTTGTTAATAATCCAAATCTTCATAAACTTCATTAGCTACTTATTTCATAGATGGTTGCATATCTTAAGTCCTTTTTTCTTAAAAATTAAAATCAATTATCAAATTGAATGAACTAATAAAGTAACCTTACTACTAAATAAAAGCGTTTTAACTTTGCTGCTCCATTTAAATGACTTTTTTGTGAGAGCATAGGAAGTTCTTAATTATTGTCCTTGGATGTCATTCATAGACCTCTTCATTTTTTCGCCCAATGGATGAGAATCAAATATTTCTCGTTCTTTCTCTGATTGTCGATATTTATAATTGTTCTTCTATTTTTCTGTTCTCTATCTACTCCTATCATCATCTTCTAATCCTAGTAACTCATTTATTTGATTTGGCTAGATTTCTTTCTAGATATTTGGCTAGGATGCCTTTTAGATCACTTATTGCTAATTATAATTAAAGTCCGAATCAAATTATATTTTTTTCCCTTGAGGACGAAGATTTTCTAATTTCTATTACTTTGCAAATGTTTCTTCATTTATTAATAATAATTTTTTTTGAAACTCAATGCTATTTATCGAGTCTTTTGCTGGTTAATCCCTTGTCTGACTAAAATATTAATTTTTATCTTTATTTTACTCATCTGTTGTTTTATGAGTTGTAAAAGTAGTTTGTTTAAATGAAGGATCTATTCTTGGTAAATGTTATTTTGTAATATGTCTAAATAAAGGATTTTTCAGCAAGTTCTTTTGTTCTTTTAATTTCTGTTTCTAACTAAGAGTCATGTTGCTCGTAGTGCTAGAAAAAGAAGAATAGTCATTTGTGCCAACTTGTTTGCTTGAAGAGCTTAAAATAAAATCATCACTTTATACTTCTTGTACTTGATTCAGTATTTTAAAACATTATTATTCTTCTTCTTCTTCTTCCTTATTAAAATAGCTGATTTCCTGAAGGTTTTTGTCATGTTCTTCTAAGGACTTAGGTTTATCTATCAAATCTTGATGCTACTAATTGGTATTTGCACTTCGAATTATTGGTGCCTTCCATTTTTGTTCATTTTCGTTCTTTTACTAATTCAAAACATTTGATTCTCTTTTTTAATAGTTTTAAGGAACTGCATAGGGGAAGACAGTATTATTCGCTTATTTTTATTATTCTAGAGATTCAATATTCTTTAACTTTCTATCATTATCATTAGTATTATTGTTATTATTATTATTATTTGGATCAATGTCCAGATTAATTTGAAAACTTTAGCTTTAATCCATGTAACTCTCCATGGCCTCTCCTTAAAAGGCGAAGGATTATTGTCTACCGTGTTTTGCGAACTAAGGATCATTTAACCTTTTCTTTACATTCCTGCTTGGTACTTATTTCATACTAACGAACTCTTTATCCTCTTCTGCTTTTGTTTTCTAATTAGTTTCCAACTATTATCTATAAATTGTTAATGATCCAATAATGAAATGATTGATCCTTGAGATTATGGTAGAAATCTCCCAGATCAGAATTTAAAACAAGCACATCTCAGCTATTATCAATATTAATTAAGAGTGCATAACAAATAAAATAAAGTCCTTATTTTAGATATTAAATGTCGATCTTATTATTTTTTTAGTAAAAAAAGGATTTTTTGTTGAAAATAAATCAAACCAGATCAATTAGAAATCATTTCTATTTTTTATTTTCTTTTAAGATATGTTTCAGCTTTTAGAGAAGATTCATAATTTAAAGCTAACATTATTTAGGTTAGAGAAATGCAATCTTTAAATATGAATACATTATTGGTTTAGTATTTCATTTTTGATAGAGCTCATTTTTTTAAAATACCTACTTAATGATAAAATAAGTAGAAATGTTTATTGTTAGGGTTTGCTTCTTTCTATTTATTGTCATCAAATTACGAAATACATTCACCCCTAATTCCCTTTTATTTAGAAGACATCACTGAACAATTAGCACCCAATTTATCAATAATAAAATTTAAGATACGAATAAATGAGGGAAACACAAATTACCTAACATCCAGCTTGAACTGAATGGGATTGTTACATTATCTTAATTGTTGATGATCCCGATCAGAGATGATTTTGTGAGAGTGAACAAAATTCTTAATTTCAGGAGGAAACTAA
>Ga0302271_10000748_pt1 | contig 31900 bp, 24 predicted proteins | sample III_Bog_N1_1_FD_198767 | JGI IMG/M metagenome (GOLD analysis project Ga0302271, IMG submission 198767) | Peat permafrost microbial communities from Stordalen Mire near Abisko, Sweden - III_Bog_N1_1 | ecosystem: Environmental > Terrestrial > Soil > Wetlands > Peat | place: Sweden: Abisko... | reverse complement strand
GTCGGTTCTGAGGAGGGATCATCAATTTATTAATACTTGGTAGTTGCATTCATGTTTTTTTAAGGTGGATAACCTTGAGGGGGCAACGCTTAAGGATTCCCAAATGGACCTGTTTAAACTATTTTTGTTTATCATTTTAAAATAAAAAAAAAAGTTAAAAAACATTTAGAATTCAAAGCAGTCTATGAGAAGAGTTTTAGGAAAGAAAGAATGATTTTACATTAAAATTTCTGAGAATTTTGATTTGAAAATTATGCCTATTGCTGTTAAATCAGAAATTATTAAGTATACCCTAGTGGGTTTTGGTATGGAGGGGCTATATACTGCTGCTATTGAGTTTAAAAGTTTGATTGATTAATTTGCTAATTAGGAGGAAAACTTGGATTTCCCTAATTTGGAATAGTTGGAGGTTAGTTAAATTGCACATTTCCTGATAGTTATCCTTACTGTGGATTTTAAAACTAATATTGCTAGGTTTGACTAGGATGCTGATATTACTAACTTTATTACTATTGTTGCACGTATTAGGGCACTTAGTTTAGATATTGTTGGTTTTAGGTTTAACTAATATCCATCTTTGGAAATTATTGACTTTTTCCCTAATCCTAGGCTTATTGATTTATTCCCTAACTTTGCAGATTCATTCCAGGAGTCGTTTATTTTATTTATTGATTAAATCCTGCGCCTTGCTAATTCTTTCCTGAGACTGGAGGGTTAAGTCCTGCACCATGAGGGTTAAGTCCTGCGCCTTGAGGATTAAGTCCTGCACCTTGCTAATTCAATCCTGCGCCTTGAGGTTTAAGTCCTGCACCTTTCCATACCATTCCTGGGAGTTGAGGTTTAAGTCCTGCACCTTGCTGTACTATTGCAGGGGGTTAAGGGTTAAGTATTGGAGCCTACTAATTCATTTATGGGAGTTGAGGGTTGATTCTAGGAGCCATCTAATTCACTTATGGGAATTGAGGGTTAGGTATAGGAGCCTACTAATACATTTATGGGAATTGAGGGTTAAGTATCGGAGCTTACTAATTCACTTATGGGAATTGAGGGTTAGGTATAGGAGCTTACTAATACATTTATGGGAATTGAGGGTTAAGTATCGGAGCTTACTAATTCACTTATGGGAATTGAGGGTTAAGTCTTGGAGCCTACAATTAATTCATTCCTAGGCTCTAAGGTTGAACAGGTTGTTATTATGGCATTTTTTTTCCTAATTAAGAAAGGTAAGGTCTTTGAACTAAGCAAAAATAACTATTATTATTTTTGAGAAAAAAAAACGCAAAAAACTAAACAAATTCATACCTTAACTTTATTCTACATCGATTTCTGTTTCTGCTGAATAAGTCTAATATACGGTGGGATTTTGTTGTCCGAATTAATTCATATTAGCCTGGAATAACGGCTTGACATCAATTTAAGGAGACATTATATTTTCTGGTTTAGTAGGCAAAACAACAACATTTTACTGTTTTATTTGCTCTCCCCTTTACAAAAGCTCTGCCTTCCTTCTTGCGTGTTCCTGTAATTCTTTCTCTATCTATCTTTGTTAGTTTTCCTTTTCTTGATTTAAAGCTAAATCATCTAATCTTATCTTTTCATCTTTTATTTACTATTCTTGAATTTTCTTTTGTTAAAACGCTTTTTACTGCTATTTATATGCCTCATCATAGTCAAAATTAGCATTTTCAAGAAAAACTTTTTAGTATTAAAGAGCCAACTAATGCGTCTTGATGTTCGTAGGGGTTTAGCTTGCTTGTGGAACTGAAACCATTTCTTTAACGTTAATTTTATATCTTGATCCGAATTGCTGCAAAGCAATAAATGCTTAGACAGCTTTCTCGTTATCTCCATTTTGTATTGCAACACAGAGATTTCTAGCTTCCTAAGCCTGCTGACTTCCTTCAATGGAAGCGGAGGTAATTGTTTATTGCATCTAATTGAATTCACCTTATTTTTAATTATTTTTGCTATCTTTTGAATTATTATCACCCATTATGTTCTGCGTATTTTTCTCAATCTTATTTTTTTTCTTCTTCTTTTTTCTCTAAAAATCTTAATCTATTATGTATTCTTTCCCTCTATTTTCTTGTTTTTTCAATGAACAGTCAACCCCCCTCATATTCTAAGATTTTAAAAAAATATTTCTTTGCACTTCTAATTTCATTTTCTTAGATTTTCTTTTTCAAGAAATAAGTCTAAGGTTTTTTCTCTTTTCTTTAAAGAAAGCTTTGATATCAATCATTCTTGTGTTCTATCTATTGATTGCTTAAGTTCAAGAATACACCAATTCATCTTGTTGCGGGAAAAATAGCTTTTCTTTTTAATTCAGTTTAAAATCTTTGCTAATATGCTTCCCTATTATTCCCTCTTATTTTCCCTTCATCTCTATCTCTCTCTCTAAAATTATCTCAACCACTCTCATAAGATTATGATAGCAAACATACCCCTCCCCAATACTCTCATTTCTCTAAAATATGCAAGGCTTTGAAACACTACCATATTAATCATTGCAGTATTATCTTATCCTCGACAATATTAAAAATAGTTTATCTTTATCAAACAATCAATACAAAGAATTGCTTATTCATTTTGATATTGGGATTTTATGTAAATATTATTTATGTGAAATCGAATGTGCAGTTTAGAAGCAATTTTAGAAATAAATCTTGAATCAATTCTAAAAGGATCTACAGAGGGGAATAAGGAAAGACATACTCACAGGAATCACTTACCAAACGATGTCAGATGTAAGAGAATTGATTCTGATGTATTATCATGGTACAACTGTCTATGAATCATTACGGCATGTGTTCATATAATTCCATTTAATTTAGGACCCAGAATTGAAGCCGCTTAGATAATAAGCTAGAGAGAGAAATGAGCATTAAGAAAGGATGAAAGAAAGAGAAGAACAAAGATATAACAGTAATGGAGGAGCGAACAGAAGAATGGATTAGAAAAAAGATGATAAATAGAATAACCTCTATATGATGAGTAATTTCAGCTTGAAATACTGCAGAAATGAGTTTATTTAAAAACAAAATGTTTGCTTTTCTGTTTTTAGAGGATAGTTTCAAGGGCGAATTGTACAATGAAGAAGATTTTGATCATTTCAGTTACTTCAATTCCTTGAGGGAAAAATAGCTAGCAATCGAGAGGCAAGATACCAGTGATCTCTAAGCATTTAAGATAAGCGATTTCTTAGCATTTTTGTCGGCAATATTTACTAAAAAAAAAGCAATAAAAAGATTATTTTGAATGCCTTTTACTTTTATCTTAAACTTGTTTTGGCAAAAAAAAGGAGAAAGAGATTCTTAAGCATCCTTATTTTTAGCATTTCATATTTATTTTCTTTCTTTGCTATTTCTTCATGAAAACACACTTCTCGTGCGAAGACGGTGGTCACGATTGAAGAGAAAAATAAACCAGAAGTTAATCTTTCAAAGCAAACTGAAGCAGCGACAGCCATCAAGCTATCTCGAAAAGTAGGTTTTTCTTTTTTGAGATTTAACAGATTGTGATAATATGCAAAAAATAATGATCCAAAATAGCAGGAAATGAATTGAAAATATATTTGAAAATTGTTATTTAAGGTAGTAGTTAAACCAAAGTAGTTGATTGAAGCATCATAAGCTAAAGTAAATGTCGAATAACAGCAAAATCTGATTGACTTTAAATAAGAGTTATTATCTGGAAAAAGAGAAAGAACTCTTTCTTAAGAACTAGATGTAAATCTTGAAAAAGGTAATCAGCCTGAAAAGAAACTAAAAAAAGATGCAGAAACTCAAGGAATAGTTCCATCAACTGAGTCAGAGACATCAAAAGCTCCAAATGAAGTCCAACAAGATTAAGATAATTCTATTAAACAATCTGGCAATTCAAAAAACATTCACACAATAGATAACAATAGCAAGAATAGTTCTACGAAAGAATAAGCAAAAAACGGTAAGCTTGCAGCAGTGCTTGGATATTCATCATCTTCCGATTCTGAATGATAAATAACTGGAAAAAATAAGTTGAATCTTCTTTTTATATGTGTTTTTGCGAGCTCTCCCTCGCTTTCTCCTTGTAATTTTCCAGACTCAACTTCTAAACTTAACATTTTTCTTCTGATCAATTGCATTAGGATTATATTTTTTTTAAGGTTTCGGATATCCAACAGGCATTTTATCAGGATCATCACTTTCATCATCATTATCAGCATCATTTTTCCTTTATTTTTCATTCTCAACAGCACCTTCATATGTCATATTTTCTTCATAGAACTCAATTAAAAGGAGAGGGAACTATTGTTTAATATCTAATCGACTAACTCGACTATCTAAAGGTTGTCGATTATTGGGGCGTCTCTTCCAAGATAAATCGCATGCGAAATACTGATCATTTTTGTCACCTACAGATTTATCTATGATCATGTTCACTATTGAATTAGGTCTATCGATCCCTAAAATTCCATGTTTGGGAAGCTTATTATAATCTACAATCTTGTCATCCTCAGCACTTCCAGTTACCTGTCTCTTTGCTTTAACTATCCTTCTTGTTTATGGATCCTTCATTTTGTCCTCAGACTTTTATTTCTGCTATTTTTTGAGATCCTTTAGTACTTTAATAGTTTCCTTGCTTTCTTTTTCCACACAATCATTATCTTCTTCTTCTTCTTCAGATTCCCCTTCACTGCCACTATTATCGCCATCACTACTTCCTATGAAAATACCCTTTTCTTCATCATACTCTTTTTCCTCATGTCGTCGCTTCTGTACAAGACCATACTACCCTATTTCAAAAAAAGAACAATAAGAACTCCTGTTATTATTCATCTTTTTCATCGCATTTTGATTCTAAAAAAACTTATTAATAACTAATAATGTTACTCTCATATTCTTTAATCTTCTCACTGTGCTAGACAATGAGGTTTTTACGAAGTATCCAGGAATCAGGTTTACTACTATTTTCCCACTTTACCATGTATTCTACCCCATTCGGACTGTATTTTTTGTCAACAACTTTTTTCACTTACTTCAACTGATTCTGCATGTTTTTCTATTAGGTTTATTCCCATTTCTCAAACATTATGGAGCAATGTTTAATATTCTCTTCTGGTTCCTAGTAAATGAAGATGAATTATTCAAAAACATAGTCAAAAGATCAGGATGTTAGAATGTGAAAGTATCTATTTCTGTATGATTTTTTACCCAAGTCGATTCAGATTTATCATAGCCTTTCCATTAGACTAGAAATACCTTTTTGTCTCCATCTCCTTTTTCTTCTAGGATTTTTAAAGGCTCGTAAAGCTCTTATGCCTTTTTACCAGTAGTAGTTTATTGCTTTTTGTTCATGCTTGCTTGGTAAGTAGTTGTAGGAAGAATTGATTCTTTTTTGTTAAATATTTTTTTGTTTAATTGATCTTCAAAATTAGTGTGCCTATTTGATTTTAAAGCTGGAATCTTTCAAATTCAAGCTAAGCGCATTTCCAATAGAGCTAGCAGCCAGTTTATATAAAAAAAAGAAAGATCAGATATTGTTTATCTAAAAGTTTGAAATCTTGTTTTGAGTATTCTTAATAAAAAAGGCAATTATTAGAGATAATTTTCTTTTCATCTAGCCTAGTTAGTATGAATTATTATTATGACAAAATTTAATAAACAAATTAGGTATTAGTTTAGTTTTTCAAAATATCATACAATATTAGTAATTAAGTTGCTGAAAAGAAAAAGAAAATTACTTTTTATTTTTTGTATTTTTACTTTCTTTAACCCTATCCTAGCTTGTCTTTTAAACTAAATCAAAATCAAAATGAAATATGTTAATTTATGTCAAGATAAAAATTGAAAGGATGGGACAAATCACTGTGGGAAATCAGAAATTTTAAATTAAATTTTGCGCTCTTCTATTCTACCAATAAATTTTCATAAAGCTATTCTCTTTTGATGGCTGTTTCAAAAAAAAATAAGCCTTAATAATTTGGATTTTATTTGTATCATTTTATCTTAAAACTGTTGAGGCAAAAATATTTAAAAAAATAAAGTATTCTTTGCTAATTTTAAACAAATTACATATTTTAAACTTTATTTTTTCATTCAAAATAAACAACAAATTTAAAAATATCAGCTTTTCTATGTTCGGAAAGAAACAAGACTCTTTATCTGTGATAACAAAGGGAGGAAATGTGGATATAATGAAGAGAGGGGAGAAGTTATCTTTATCTGGTTCAAAAAAAAAAATATCATCGAAAGAAATTCAGCATTAAGAAAATACATAGAAAAATAATAAGGAAGTAAATAAAACCCCGATAAGATTAAGAAACGCCTTGTTTTCAGAAGAGCTAGGAAAGGTACAACTAACTCAAAGGGAAACTGAAGAAGAAAAAACAAAGAAGGCAAAATATACTCTGAAAAAGCTCTGATCTCAGAATGGCAGCACATCGAAGCAGTAGCATGAGTGCCCCTGGAAGTTCTAGGAAAAATCTTCCAAATAAAGGTCCTATCAAAATGGTAAAATTAATTGAAATTTTTTAAAATGAGGATAATTTGCAAGATTAAGTATTTTATTAACTATTGTGTGTGTGGATTGAATTTGTATTGTAGACCCCAAGCCAGCTTGTGTAGAGACAATTGAGTGGCAACATATTAGATGATTTCTAATAAAAGCCTCAGATCAAGAAATTTTTGAATCTAGCTGATTACTCAAATTACAAGGATACAAATGTTTCCATCGATGAGCCATTGTTTGAACCTATCCCTCCTTTGATTTAATTCACTGACTACGAGCCACTGCAGCTAAAAGAAAAAGTGTTCAGACTCAGAAATAAAGATAAAGTCGTCAGAAGAGTTAAGATTCTCCAACCTGATTCCAGGCTATTCCAGGTGTAGCCTGCACCTTCAAATTTAACTTCCAAAAAATCATCTGGATAAGACAACAAGAATTACCTTGGAAATAAGGTAAGAAGAAAACAAATTTATTTATTCTTTGGAAAAACTTATGTTGACAAACTAAGCACAGTTCCATAAAATGGAGGTTTGTATTTCAATACAAAATAATTTTATTTTTTATTATTTTTTCAAGATTGCACCAGGAATGGAAGCTTGCTTCACAATAAAGTTCTCCCCTGAAGCTAAAATCGACTATTAATATGAATTGGTTGTGGTGACTGAAAGAGAATAGTTCATTGTGCCTATTTACGCAATTGGAAAGAGGGCAATGATAGATTTCCCTGATATTCTCGATTTTGGTTAATGTCCTGTTAAATATGTCACAGAGAAGCCGATTATTATTAGAAACTTAGGTGAAAAGACAACGAAATGGTTTTTAACATTGCCATAGGATTTTGAAGCAGATAAAAAAGAAGGTGTGCTAGAATATGGCAAAAATGAACAAATCGTCATAAAGTAAATATTTTATTCATTTGCTTTGTTTATTGCAAATATTTATATTCCCCTTTCTCTCCCCCACTGCTTATCTCACTGATTTTATTATTGTCTGTTTGTAGATTCTATCCAAAAGAAGCAAAACCTTACAAAAGTGAAGCTGTGCTGATGTATGACAAATTATACGCTTATGTACCGATTCTGGGTTCAGCTTAGAATCACGTGGTTTATCTTTCTAAGAGTTTCGTTTAAATGGACGAAGCCTACATTGGATTATAAACGCAGTAAACATTGTAGATTATCAACAAATCTGCAGTGAAAGTAGACTTTGAGTGGAGAGCTTTTTCAACTGAAAAGGAAGAATCAGAGAAGAAAAATAGATTGAAACAGTAGCTCGAAGAAGAGGAAGCTGAAGAAAGAATGCTTCTTAAGGAAATCGTCAACAATGAAGCGATAAATGAAGATTTCGAAATTGAAAATGGAGAAGATTCAGATGAAGAAGACAGAGATGAAAAAGCGATTCTTTAAAAACGATAGAAAAAAGCTGAACTTATGCTAGCAAGAAAATACAAAGATATCAGAAAGGTAATAAAAAAGAATTTGAAAGGGACTAACAAAAGATGCCACTAAAATCTAAATATTATTTTTAATTTCATTTAATTTGTTTCTCATAGGCAATTGAAGACGACTTGCTTCTGTTTTAAGATGACATATTTTCGATTGAGCCAATTTAAGGATAAATCTGGCCAAATTCTGAGATGACAATCACATTAACTTTCTAACCAAAAGGAGCACACAGTTATACTTGTCCATCTTTTTGCAATATTTCGTGTAATCAAGATAGACTCGCATTGACACTGCAAGGTGATGGTATTGGTCCAAAGGCATTTTTGAATCAAAATGAAATTAATCTTGGAGATCCTTTCGTGAATGAAGAAGTCCGTCCAACAATTGTAATTGAAAATCAAGGAGAAATTGAATGTGAATTCTAGTTGCAGCCCAATGAACGACATTTCGGAAAAATGTTCAAATTCTATCCTGAAAGAGGTAACAAAATAACTATGATTTTTACAAATATTGAGTAAAAAAATGATTTTTGTTTAGGTGTACTCAAGGTCGGAGAAAGGAAAGAGATTAAAGTTGAGTTTAGTAGCTCTAAGCCAGGTGAGTTCAAAGAAACATTCCGATGGTAACTTTAAGGATCTTCTGATTTCCTGTCTGTTCTGTTTATCGGTCACATTCGTGCTCCTTAATTTGAATTTGAGAGAGAAGTTATTGATTTTGGAAAAGTCTCTTTTAACTTCCCACAAGAAGAAAAGCTCAAACTAACTAACAAATCCACTGTTCCATTTGACTATAATTTGAGAATCCCAGGTGATGGTAAAATGAAAGACAAAGAATTCGCGATTGACAGAGCAAATGGTACGATTTAAGCTGGTGAGACGATCGAAATCACTATTGAATTCACTCCTCGATACACGAAGAAATATGAAATGGTCTTGACTATTGATATTGAAGGCGTAGCTTAAGATATGAAGTGCTTAACAATCAAAGCTGAGTCAGAAGTACCTTAAGTTGAAATTAAGCCATCTGATAGACTTGATTTCAATGAGATATTCCTAAGACATAGAGATATCTAAGGGATTTAACTCATTAATAATTCCAAATTGCGAGCGAAATTTGAAGTGCAAGAATAAAAAAAAGAAAGTATGGTACTCGCGAAATATGAAGTGGAACCATAGACTGGTATTATCGAACCTGGAAATACCACGACTATCTAAGTCAAACTCTTCACAAATAAACTAGGAGATATCACACTACCATTAGGTGTAAGAGATTAATAAAATAACAATTTTAGAAAAGTGTTTGATTTCATTTTTTTCTCATTTATCTAGGTGGTGATAATCGGGAGCAACAATAATTTACCTCACATCATTAACATAGTTGCTAGCTCGATAGGCCCAATTGTTGATGTAGGTGGAAACCTCAAGGAACTTGATTTCGGTTAGGTTGATGTGTTGTAGGATTATTCTTAAAAAATTACAATCACGAATAAATCAAAGATTGAAGCTGATTTCAGAGCATTCACTAAGAACAAAATCTCCGTTTTCAAGCCGATTTAGAAGCATGGATTGCTGAAACCTTAAGAATCTATGGAAGTAGAGGTTGTATGCTGTGCTGATGATGCTGCAAAATTCTAAGATGTTCTGCATTTCGTTATCAAAGAAGGATTGGATATCGATATCGTTTTAAAAGCCAAAGGTATTGGAAGCACAATATTCTGCAAGGAGGATCTAACTTAAATAGACTTCCAAACTCTCTACACTCACAAGCCGAAAACTAGAGAGATCTTTGTAGAAAATAAAGGCAGAAAACCCTAGAAACTTTCTTGGGTTCGAAAATAAGAAAAGAAAAAATAAGCTATCGAAGCAGAAAAACCTATTAAAAATAATACTCTTAACAATAATAATGCTGATCCGAATGCTCCACCAGTCGAAGAGCCTGACATTTTCAGTGTCGTGCCTGACTAAGTGGTTTTACCTCCCAAACATGGTATTATGTTTTAGTTTCGCGCGTTTTCAACAAAAACTGGAAAACAACCTGAATAATTCAATCTCAACAGCTAAATCGGAAATGATCGAAAAGTACATTAGCTTTACACTACCACCGTCGACGGAGAGTTCATCAAGCCAACTCTTAAGTTCAGTGAAAAGAAACTCTATTTCAAATACACTTGGGAGAAAAATGTTCCATTTGCTCCGATTACTAAAAACTTAGAGATTGTTAGCACTTCCGTTCTACCAACTAATTTCATGCTGAAATACTCCCCTCCGTTCTCAATCAGCTAAGAAAACTTTTAGCTTTTGTTTGGGGAGTCTGCTACGGTTAAAGTGGATTTCGATCCTGGCTAAAAACTTGATAGAGTATCAGGAGAGTAATTAGGGAAATTACAAATTGTTCACACTGATCATCCTCACAGGGAAACAATTGATTTAGTGGGTGAAGTGTGTTTCCCAAATATCAAGCTAGAACAGACGACTGTGAATTTTGGTGCAATTTTAAATGAAACGTCTAAGAAAATGATCATCACAATGTCGAATGTGTCGGAAATGGGTTTGAATTATGAATGGACGTTCCTTGAAGAAGAGCTTGTTGCGTAAAACACTGATTAGATGAATCGATCAGGCAGCCGCGATTCTCGTAGATCAGGGAGTCAAATGGGATCAAACTAGCCAGTTCCAATTAACGAAGTATTTGATATTCTCCCGCTATCAGGATATTTAGAATCTGGTGAAGTTGAGCAAGTTGAATTTGTCTACAACGCATTTGGAGGATAAAAATTCAAAACAACTGCAGTCTGCCATGTTGATGGAGGACCCAATTATGAAGTTGTACTTGTAGGAGACTCCTCGTTGATTACTTACAAAATATCTACATCTTCGATTGATCTGGGAGAAATACGATTCTGCGATTGGGTTTCAAGAGATTTTTATGTTGAAAACACAGGAAAAGTTACTTTTGAATATAAAGTTATCTTGGATCACATCAAAAGGAAAGGGTATATTGAATGCTCTCCGTAATAGGGAAGAATTGCAGGCGGAGAGAAATAAAAAATCACTCTGAAGCTATGTCCAGTCACTCCAAATGATTTCAAAGAAATTATCTAAGTTTAGGTAGGTTACTTTGAGCCAGATACAATTACATTGCAAGGAAGAGGATTCTATCCTGGGATTCTTGTTGGCTTAGACAGATTAGACACAGTAGAATATAAGGCTAAGTTTGAAGAGGAATTCGAAAGGAAGAAGAATGAAAGAGAAGCTCAACTTAAAAGAGCACAACTAATGGCTAAAGTAATTGAAAATTCTTGAAATTTATTTTGTTTCAAAGTTAGTTTTCGGGATAATAATGAGTTAATTTGATTTCTTTAGGCTGCCGATGAGACACCAAATAAGAGAACAAGCAATGTTCAACCCGTTTAAGTTAAAAGCATCGAGCAGATTTAAAATGAAATCCAAAAAGAAATGGACAGGTAGCTTTTCTGCACTTTGATCAACGAGTAGCTTGAAATAAGAGAAAGATAACTCGCATTAGTAAGTGGAATGCAAGGAGAAGACCAAGAAGGGTTATTACCAAGTCCTAACACCCAAGGAATTAAGAGTACCAGCACTATGCAATAAATGAATACGACTGTTTCAAGTAAAATGCACATTGGTGTAGAAAATAAACTGTATGAGAAAATTGTCCTCACCACGTTTGTCTGTGATTTCGGAAATGTTGTAATTAACTCAGTCAAATAGAAAAGCATCCGGTTCGTAAATGTCGGACCTTCCCCTCTTGAAATTAACTTCGACACAAGAGCAGCTAGGGCAGCTGGCTACACTATGCCAGAAAGACCTCCTAAAGTACTTCCTAATTCAGATATAATCGTGAAAATTGCGTACACTGCGAAAAGTAAAATGAAATATGGAAAAAATAAATGCATTGTCCCTGTCGAGATCAAAAACGGTGCTAGATATAACTTAGAAATGCTCTCCAACATTACGATTCCTGAGATAACCTTGGAGAATGTGCAGGATGATTGTGTCGATTTCGGAAAGGTACTTTGTGGTTAACGTAAGACATTCTTCATACGTTTCGTTAACGATAAAGAGATTCCTTGTTAGTGGGCACTCAACACTCGCACGGATTTAGTGCAGGATAAAAAGAAAGAAGATAATAAATTTACAATTTCGCCGACAAATGGGATAATACCAAGTGGATCAAAATAATTAATTTAATTAACGTTTAGTCCTTCAATTGAGAAAATCTATTAGCATAAGTTCTCGATTAACATATAAGAGAATCATAAGCCATTCCCGATTATCTGCAAGGGAAATGGAGCGTAGATAAATCTTGAATTTAACCCGTAGCTAGTGTAAATTGGACCTGTTTTGCCTTATGATAAATTTGCGCATGCAGTGTTAGAAGTTACCAATCCAAGTCCTTATCCGACGGAGCTGTTTAATTTAGACTTTGATAAGAGTTATCTGACCGAAGAAGAAATTCTAGGAGATTATGAAGATTTTGAAACTTAAGATCATTTATTCGTTCCTGTAAGAGATCCTGGTAATCCTCTCTGGGATTTCGTTATGAAATCTGTAGATAAAAGACATTAAAAACAAGAAGTTTAATTAAAGCTTTCTAGGCATGCTCTAGCTTTAGCTGCTTAGAGCGAGTATGAGAACAAAGTTTAGCAAGCAGCTTAAGATGCTAAGGAGAATAATATACCAGTTCCTGCAACTGTGGAAAAGCCTTAGATTCTCTCTGAAAAAGCAATTCTAACTCCTGATGAAAAAGTAGATCTGGAGAAGTAACTTGAAGCTCTTTCATAAATTGAAAAACCTCCTGAATACCCTGACAAAGTAGACGATGATAAGCTTCATCACGTGATTATTCTAGGACATCCAGGATCTGGAAAAACAGCCACAGTCAAGCATCTAGCTGCAAAACATCAAGTAAACAAATTTCTAACTTCTTTAATTTAAATTTTAAAATCATCTTTGAATTTTAATGTTGTTTTCTAGAGATTCATTGCAAGCCTTGACGAAGCTGTTGAGTGGGCAATTTAAAACTCTACAGAAGGAGGCAAAAAGGCTCAAGCTTATATGGAAACTAAGAAAATTGAGTTTGAGAATATCACTGCCGATAGAGAGAAGTTAAAGAAAAAAGCTGGTAAAAAAGCACCTGAACTTGACGCTAAATGGGGACCTGTAAATGAAAGGCAATTTAAGTATTTACCAGAGGAAGTTCTAGAAGAATGTCTCCGTGATCGTATGAAGCATCCCTCATGCAACGCAGGGTTGATATTCGATGGAATCGATACGAAATATGCTAGCTCTCATTTGATGGCAATGAAGGCAATCATGAGAGCAGTTGGAACTCAAAGTTTACAATTATTAGTATTCGTCACCGAAACAGACGCAGAAGGTTATGAAATATGGAAATTAATCGAATGGGAAGGTATGGATGAAGCATTAAAATAAGAAGAAGAAGCCTTGCATAGGCAAAAAATGGCTGCCTAAGCATAAGGTGATGCCACATCAAAAAAGAAAAAACCAACAAGTCCATAGACTAATCTGCAGAAGGAAAAAGAAACGGGCAAACCACCTTTAAAAGATACAAACTTCACAGCTGCAACTCGAAAATAATCAGCAAAAAAAGAAAACACAACATCTGTCTCTATCGCTAACTAAAGTAAAAAAGAAGCAGTTTCGTCTATTAAAAGCCATCCCACTAAAAAATCTATTGACTCAAATAATCGAAGAGACAGCAGATAACAAGCTAAGGATGAGTCTGTAGTAATTGAAGAAGCTCCTTTGTTCGATCTGTTTAATCCAGGCGATTATGAAGATGGTGTAAAGAAGGAAAAGGAGCTTCATAAGATCAATGAGATTATTTCGATAATGAAAAATGCATATACTGATAAAATAGAGAATCCAGCGATATATGATCCTGTGTTTGAGGAAGGCAAAAAAGAAGAGAAAAAGCCTCCTGTAAAGAAAGACGCCAAAGGAAAGCCTATCATAGAAGAAGAGCCTGCACCTGTGATTCCTGATCCAATAGATTACTCGTCTCTGTTGATGAGAGGACCAAGAATTGTGACAAATTTCCCACTTAATTACAACATGCCTTAACTTTATCGTAGTGCTTTAGAAGCTGTGCCTGCTCCTGTTTATCCTGATCCTAATGAACTTCCTGTACCTGAGCCAATTTATCACTAGATAATTACTAAGCCATAACGAAATATTGTGAAAAAACGATAAGAAATTGCATTAAGCTCAATAATTAAGAATTTTGAAATTCTTACACCTATCAATAATCCATTTAAACCAGAGGAAGACATAAACTAGTAATAGAATTCTTAGCAAACAGCAAACGCTATTAAAATAGACGAAGATGGGTATCATGAAGCTGATCCTGCTACTGTTATTGTTGATCCAGAGACTTCTCCTGAAGATCCAGCTAATAGAAAAGCACCTGGAACTGTGAAAAGAGCGTAGAAATTTGCGACATAATCTGTTAGCATTTCCAAGGGGAAGCCTTTAAAAGAAACAAGTACACTTGCTCAGCGTTCTGCAGTAGGAGATGAATCTGAAATTGCTGAAGGGGCTGAACCAGCCAAACCAAAGTACGAATTCAAGATTGAAGATCTCAACAATTCGTCTTCTCGCTGGATAATTCCTGGAAACAAAACTTTACTATTAGTTGTGCGATTCTTTACGAAGAAATCAGGAAATTACGAAGGTAAATTAGAATTTGAGAATTTCTTTGGGTCAAAGCGATACTCAATAGACGTCAGAGGAAATGCTGATTTCCCAACTATCTCAACATTAACAAAAAATCTGTATTGGTAATTCAAGAAATCTAGACCAACAATTGCTCCAGATAGTTACCTTTCAAAGGTCTATGTGATTTCTGAGAATACTTTTGAGTTTGGACCTCTGTTGATAGGTAAAAATCCTGACAAAAGAACTGATTAGGATATTAGGAAAGTGAATTCAGTCACGTTCAGAATCAGTAACAACGGAAAATACGATGCGCATCTTGATTTCGCATTGCTATCTTCGATTAAAGACAACGATCCAGAATATAAAAAAGGTATTTTCTGGATTGAGCCTGAATCTATGACTATTGCACCATCTGATATTGTTTAAGAACTCAGAATATGGGCTATTCCTAACGCTGGTAAAAACTGATTTTTATTTTTGGAAATTGTTTTTTTTTTTGTTGACAAAATTTGTTTTTTTTAGCTGCAAAATTCAAGGATGAGATCATAATTATGATCAAAGATAATCCAACTCCTGTGATATTACCTATTCAATGCCTCGGAGCTAAGCCTATCGTGGATGTAGAAGAAGGTGAACCAGTGAAATTCGATAGACTGTTGTTAAATCAAAGTTCAAGAAAGGAAATTCGCATCCGAAATAATGGATAAATTCCTTGCCGATGGAAAATCACTGGAATGCAGAATTTACCTGAAGAATTTTCGCTTCTTAACACAGAAGGAGAGCTTAAACCAACTCAAGATTCCATAATTTATGTGAGCTTCAAAGCCAAAAAATAATAGAAGTTTTCATAGACTCTACAACTTGAAGTGGAAGATTCAGAGAATCTCGGTAAATTTAACATTTTCTAACAAAAATATTTTCAAAAAAGAAGAAGAAAAACTTAATAAATTTGTTTATTCTTAAAAAACAATAGGAATCAAGCAAGAAATCAAAAATATTATCGTCGAAGCTGAAGCATTTGATATCACTGTGGAACTTAAATTCCCTGAGAACAATCAAGAGAATATGCTCGATTTTGGAGCTGTCCGTGTAGGCGATCTTAAAGACTAAAATTTCTTAGTGAAAAACATTGGTCTTTATAAGGTTTAGTTCTCATTTTCGATGAAGAAAAAGTAATTCAAAGACAATTTCAAGATCGAACCTGTTAAGGTTGAGCTAGAACCAAACTAAGAAAAATAGATACTCTTCCGATTCTGCTCTCAAAAGGAAATACGCTTAAACACAACCAACTCTACGACTGATATCACAATGGAGATCCTAGAAGGCAAGACACTTGAACTTTATAAGGTATAAAATCTTCAATTATATTCAAAAAAATTATAATTATTTACAAGAAAATCATGGATCTAATAAGTTTACTCTGTTTTTTAAATAAATAGCCTGTGCCAATTAATGTGAAGGTGAATTCTGTGTTCAGCAAATACTCTATTTTGCCACTGAAGAACATTAACTTCGGACCAATCTAATTCAACGACTAGAAGACATTAACATTTGAAATTAAAAATGAAGGGTTATTTGAATTTAACTACACAGTCTTCAACTACAGTGATGATGAATTCCGCAAACAACTATTAGAAGAACAAGCTAAAGATAAAGAAGCTAGAATTTAAGCGGTATTAGGGGCAGCTGAACCAAAAGATCCCAAAAAAGCTGCCAAGAAGGAAGTTAAAGTTGAGAAAAAAGCTGCTAAAGGTGGCAAAGGACAACCTGTCATCGAAAACTAGCTCAAAGTTGGTTAGTGGGCTATTACTCCATGCAAAGGAAGTGTTGGTCCTGACAGTTTAGTCACTGTGGAAATTCAATTCTCAGGAAATATGATGAAACTTTATGAATAGAAGTTTGCAATTGACGTCACAGGTAGGGATCCTGAAGACTAACCGAAAGGCATTCTTTATGAGACAGTTGGTGAGTCCTGCATACCTGGGATAAATTGTGATAATTTCGAAGCCATTTTTGAGGAGCAAATCATTGTAGCTTCGATGAATGCAAACTAGAACATCACCTCGATGATCAACTCCAATGTATTCTTCTATGAAGAAAAGACCTTCTTCTTTGGAACTCTCGTGCCTTAGCAATATCCAGATGGTATCTATGAGAAATTCAAGATCATAAATCCTAACAAAGTAGATACATTTTTGACTTTTTAATGAAAAAAACTTATTTAATTTTCAAGAGAAACAAGCCAATTGATTTAATTATTTTTTTTAATTCTCTTAGGTTCCTTGTTCAGTAAAGTTTGATGTGCGAAAGAGAAACCCTACTTCGACTGAGCCATTTGCTTTCGAAATAGCTTAAAAAACTGCTAAGATACATCCACATGAGCATACATATGTTAAAATATTCTTTAAGCCAACAATTATGGCACAATACAGTGGAATCTTCGAAGCTCTAGTTGAAAATGGAGAACAAAATCCAAAGACATATAAGCTTGTGTTTGACTTAAGAGGAGAAGGAGCAATGCCAACAATAAAACTAGAGAAACCTAAGGAATGGTTTAATGATTCAACTCCTTTGTTAAAGTTCCCGAAAGTTCGAGTGGATAAAGTAAGAAATAATATTTAATTGCATTGAGCAAAAATTGTAATATTTTTCAATGTTTTTTAATCATATTTTCTTGCTTTTTAGACCTCAATTCTCCCAATAACCTTAAAGAACGATGGATAAGTTCCAGCTACTGTGAAATGGGATTTAGTGACAAATGAAAACTATGCCTTCCTCGATTAAAACAGCTACACACTTCCACCCAAAACTTATAAATCATTCAATATTTAATTCAAACCCAAGGAAATCGGTGTTAAATAATGGCAAATTGCTATGCAAACCTTATTGAATCCCTATGAAGTCACAAAATTAATGATTTAGGGCGAAGGTTTCTATGAGGATATTGTCTTTGAGAGTCTTCCCGATGAAAGTGAAGATGAAGTGAATCTTGGAGATTAAATCACAGGATAAGAAAAAAGAATTGGATTCTACATCAAGAACAACAAAGCAGACACAATCAAATTCAATTGGAACACAATGGGATGTGAAGATTTCACTTTTTCTCCTCGCGTTGGGCACCTTGGAGGGCACACATCAAAATACATTTCAATGACATTTAAAGGATCCAAACCTACAACCCATAAAAACTTTGGTTTAACACTTGAAACCCGATAAATTAAACAAAAAGCAGCTGATGCTACTCATCCTTATATTGATTGGGATGATTCCATGAAAAATGTCAAGTATGTTACCAAAACGGAATTTGATTGGTTGGTCAAGAAAAAAGCTGAAGATGAACAAAAAAGAAGGGAAGAAGAAGCACTTGCAGCGGCGTCGAATAAAAAAGGTGCTAAAAAAGAAAATAAAGCTAAAAAGGGAGAAGAATCAAAAGTAGAATAACCTCCTATACCTTAACCAGGGGAGAGAGCAGATATTGCATTTGATGAGCCTGTGTTAGAACCTGAGAATGCTATTGTAGAGAAAACGGAGAAGAATGTGATACTCAAAGTGTCCGCAGTTTCAGATTATGCTCGATATGAAGTTGAATCAAGAGAGATATTCTTCAAGTCGACATTGATGTACACATCTAGAACATATTAATTCAAAGTCAAGAACACTTCTCTAATCACGATCAAATATTCAGCTAAGATCATATCCTATCAAGATACAGTTCCAATTACTGATCCTGGATTTTTCTACATTTCTCCAAAATAAGGTACAAATAAATCATTCAATAACGACAAATTGCTTAAGAGTGATAAATTTATTTATTTTATTCTCCTTTTAGGGTCTATTGGTCCAAATTGTGATGAAGTTTTCTAAGTGAAATTCTCTCCTACTGAAGTCGAAGAGACAAACGAGAGATTCCTTGTGATTTCAATTGAAAATTTAGAGAAAGGATCTGAACCACTTGTTATCGAACTTGAAGGAGAAGCAGAGAGACCAGTATGTCATTTTGAGCTTGCACCTAGTAATTACAGAGAAAAGAAGAAACCAGAATTAGATGTTAGTTACAATATTATTGAATTCGAAAGTCTTGGTACTAAAATCAAAAATGTTAAGAAATTCTATGTAGTCAATCCAACTGCTGTTGGGTATGAATTTGAATGGAAGAAAATCGAAGAAGAGCGAATTCCAGCTGGTGCGAATATCTAAAACGATGGATTCTTCAAGTGCGTGACTCAAAAAGGCGTTGTCTTAAGTGGAAAAAAATATGAAATCATTTTCGAATACACTCCTGATTAGATAGGTACATAAGAGTCATATTGGAGGTTTGAGATAGCATCACAAGGCATCGTCTAGAATTTCTTAGTAGTAGGCTCAGTGATAGAACCGAACGTGTTTTTCGATGTCGGAAAGGTTAACTTTGGGCCACTCTTATTAGGAGGAAAAAATAAAGAAATTGTGCATTTGAAGAATTTAGAAGAAGTACCTATGTCTTTTACGTTTGATAAAGAGAGCGTAAAAGGACTAGCTGATTATGCTGAGTCAATAACTGTCACACCCATGAGTGGGGTTATTAAAGCGTAAAGTGAACTCTAAATTGAAATTGTCTTTGCTCCTAAAATTGAAATAGAATATAACTACAATTTACTTTGCAATATTAAGAGAAAATCTCGACCAGTTTCTCTCAACGTAAAAGGCATTGGGTATATTCTGCATCATGCAGTCAGAGTCTAGCCGTAGATGGGTACTGTTTTGGATAAAACCATCCCGACTCTTCTTGAGCTTGGAAATATCTATGTAAATGAGAGAAGAACTCGAGTTATTGAGATTGAAAATTCAGGTGAATTCAACTTTGATTTCTCTATCAAGAAATCGCAAACTCATCTCTCGTTCATCTAAATCACACCTGAAAATGGAACTGTGAGATAAAACGAAAAGTTCACAATCGAAGTCATTTTTGCACCGTTGGCTGATACTATCTTAACTCCCAACAAGCACTAGTTCACTCTTAGCATCATGAGTGGACCTACATATACGTTTTTACTCTCCGGTAGCGCTAAGAAGCCAGCTGTGGATTTATCATTCTTACAGTACGATTTTGGTTCATAGTTTGTTTTAAAGCAGCCATTACCTGTGACTGCTTTCTTGGAGATGCGTAATCGAGACTCCTCTGCAATGTCCGTAGAGACAACATTTGAGAAAACAAATTATTTAGATGTGAACCTTCCTCCTGGCCAAGTAATTCTACCTCTTCAACTTGAAACAATCAAAGACAAAAAAGGATTAGCTACTGTTAAAGAAACTAACGTTCTGAAGATTCCTATTATTTTCACTCCTCGTGAGAGCAAGAAATATGAAGAGATTCTACGATTTGACATCAACGGATTGTATAAAATCGACGTAAAAATCACAGGTGAAGGTGCCCCTTGCAAGTTAGAATTAGAAAAATCGGAAGATTAAAATATTGATTTCGGAGTTGTAAGAGTTGGAGCAGAATCCAATAGAACAGCCGTTTTACTTAATCTTTCAAAAAAACCTATCACACTGACATTTGATTTTGATGGATAACTTCTGGAACTTGCTAAGAATTTCATTTCAGTTTCCCCGCTTGGACAGTTCTAAGTCATGCCTAAGGAGCGCAAAGAAATCGAGCTTTCATTCCGCCCTCAAACTCGCTTGCATACATTCAGGAAAGATCTTCTCTACAAGATTGTAGACAATCAAGAATAAAGAAAACTCTTAGCTCTCTAAGCCATATCTCATGGTGTTGAACTCAAACTCATGGAAGATACTATTGGTTTTGGCATGGTGGTGCTTCACTCGAAAAAGAAAAAACGCTTGTAGTTATCGAATTTAGGAGACATTGGAGCAAAATTTGTATGGGATTTCACATACTGTTAGAACTACTTCTCGATCACTCCAGATAAAGGCTTCCTGCCTCCACATGAAGATTCATTTTTCACGATCACTTTCCATCCTGAAGTGGTCGATTCTGACATCCGCTTCAACAATGTATTATGTAAAATCGATGGATCTGATTCTCTTCACATTAATCTTCTTGGAAAATGCATCCCTCAGCCTTTAGACTCGATTTAAGATCTCAAATTCGCTACAGTTGTTAGAACTCAAGCAAAGAATAAAGTCACCCTTAAAAATCCTTCTGCTGATCTTTGGCGTATCAAAGTTTCTCTAACATCAAACAACTCTCCAAACGGAATGAGCTACTTCACAGGTAAAGAGATCCTTGAGATACCTCCTAATCAATCAGCAGACTATGAAATCATTTATGTTCCTCTCACAATGACAGCTTCTCCTGATTAACCAGAAATCAAGATTACCTAACACGAAGGAACATTATTCTTCCCTCTACCTGATGGGTCAGCATTGCTGTATAACCTATTCGGTTAAGCATCTCCTCCTGCCCCTGCTTAAGCTTTTGATATTACCACTAAATCAAAGAGACAGCATACCTAAATCATACCAATTCAAAATTGGCTGAAGTCTTCTTAAAGATTCCAAGTAACATGGATAATCGAGCCAGCTGATCCATCTCTGTTCATATCCGGGGCTAATACATTTGATGTTGCAGGAGAATCCCACAAGGACTATAAATTATCCTTATACGCATTGAAACCATCAGCTTCGAAAATTACCATGATTTTCAAGAACCCTATCACTTTCGAGTTCATCCATTTCAAAATAGTAAGAAATATTAATTATTTCCCTCCCTTTTTAATATCTTTGAGCTAATATTTTTGTTTTTTTTTATAGAATCTCACAGTTTAGCCACCTGATGCAGAACAGAAAATCGAAATGTCTGCAATTATCAGAGAAACAACTACGAAATTTATCACTCTTGTCAATCCCTTGCCTTCTCCAATCGAAATCAAGAAAGAAATGCTCATTTCTGACAACGATAACATCTCATTTAATCCAAGTTCCTTTATCATTCCTAGCAATTCAGTAAGACTTTTTTTATTTTCAGTTATTTAATGAGATTGTTAAATTCATGTAATGTTTTGAACAGGAATTTGGATTTGAAATTGTGTATCGCCCACTGCTTGTCAAAGAAGAAGCCTCCAAAGTAACCCTCAATTCAACGGAGCTTGGTTAGTTTGTCTATCCACTGTAATTGAAGGGAGTAGCCTAGTCAACAATCTAACGAAGTATGACTATGAAAACATCCTTAGGAACAGATATCACTCAATCCTTTAAATTTGTCAATTTCTGCAAGAAACCTACTACTTACACATGCAGAGTTGATAAATTAGGGAAACAAAACTAGCCTCCTCCTGATCCAAAAGCGAAATTGCCACCATTGCTCATTGACTTTTCCGTCGAGTAGCCATCTATCATTGCACCACCTGCTGAATCATATGAAGGATCGGAAATCACACTTAACATTAGATTTGAGCCTTCTTTGCTAGGAGAAGCCGTAGCACTTCTAATTATTCAAAGTCCCGAAGGAGGAGAATACAATTGTCTGCTTAATGGACTTTCTACAGCTCCTCAACCAAAGGGTCCATTTAAAATCAGCGGAGCTAAGCCAAACCCAATAGATTTTAAGAATCCCTTCTTCGAACCCTGTGAATTCACAATTCGCCTGGATAATCCTTGCTTCACATGTTCGATTAAAAATCCAGCTAAAATTGATGTAAAAAAAAAACAATAATAATTTTTGTTTGTTTGTATTTATTAATTTATTTCTCTCCATAGGCTAAGAAAGTGCTTAGTATTGCAATTCAATACAAAGCTGCTCCTGGACAGTCATCCAACGGAAGATTGCTTGTTCAAACAGGTAAAATTACTTATTTTTTTTTTAATTTCTTTTTACATTCATTTTTGAATACTTAAAATAGATAAATTCGAATATCCTCCATGGGTTTTCTATCTCCAAGGTGAATGACCAGCCACATAAAAAGAACTTAATTGCTTTGGTATTATTCGTAGTATTATCTTATTTTGAAAAATGACTTAAAGAAAACAAGATTTATTAAAATATTCAATTATTATTTATATTTTATGAGTTATTTTTGAAAAATTTAATTGATTCCAAACTCTTTCTTCATTTTTGTTTTTGTGAAATATCAAATTTTCTGCAAATATATTGCAGTTGTTAGAAAATTAGAGTGTTAATAATTATTAGACAGCTTAAAAAAAATAAAGAAAACCAAATTTAGTAAAATTTTCAAAATAATTAAAAAGAAGGGGGGGGGGGAGACGAAAAATTAAAATAAAATATAAGCGAATTAAAAACTCAAGATTTTAAAGAAAGAATTGAAATTCCTTGGGCTTTTATTGTTGTTGGCCATTTTTGAATATCAACAAAAAGACAAATAGTTCTAGATTTTCTTGGCTTGCTTTGAATATGATGTAGGGGATAATTTTTATTGTAAGAGATAATAGTTATGATTATGGAAAGTCAAAATGAGAAGATAAAAAGAAAGCAAATTCTTTAGAGAATAGAGCACTTCAATAATCCCTTTTTATTAGATAGGAATCATAAATCTGCATTAAAGATGCTCCTCAAGCTGGAAAACATGCCCTATTGCATGATTATCAGAGGAATTATTCATTCTCTCTTAAAATGTTCTTTTATTATATTTTTTGCTGATTTAAATGGAGAAACAATGGCCTTTTCTGTTTTGTTTTTTTAAAATCTATTATCAATTCATTCCTACTACCAAATTCCGTAATGTAGAATTAATTTTGCTACAAACAATAATAAAATATTTAAATTTTTCAAAGAAAGTTTCATCCATAAAGCATCTTAAAATCAAATATATGTATGCTTTTTCTTTTTTTGATTGAATTATATTTTTCCATTTAAAAGAAGAAAAGGAAAAACTATTTATTAATCAAGATATCATATTGACACTACGTTCTTAATTAATTATCCGTTTCAGCAGCTGGGGGCAACTTTAAATTGGAATCTTCATAGCTCGCTTGTTCCTTGATAGCTCACGTTTAGGATACAGTTAATTTACTTATAAAAAACCTTAATAATCAATATTTGACTGCTAATTTGAATAGAATCCCTAAATAATCCTTCTATAAGAATAGATAATAAAGGAAATCAAAACGAGTTTTTGAAGCATAACCTAGAAACGGATCTTGTTTTTGACCTTACTATTGTCTTAATTCAAAGGCGGGTTTAATCTAAGGCTTTGAGAAAATAAACACAAATTCTTTTAAACTCAAGAAAAAAGTAACTCGAAATGAACAGTAAAAGTCTCAATTCGTTGCTTATTGCTGCTCTGTTGTGCGGTATTGCCCTTGGAGGTGTCTGGGAAGTCACTTCTGAGTTCACTGCTGCCACTTTCGATAAAAATGCCCTTTCAAGCTGGAAACTAGTAAATTTCACTGACGCGTAAGTCTCTACCTGCGGTAGCTCATAGCTTGTTGGAGGTTACCAGGTTTCTTCATGGGCATCTATGTCGAAGACTTTCCCCATCAGCGTTACCCCAACATCTTTGCAAGTTTCTTTCGATCTTTACCTCATCGACAATTGGACAACCGGATGGGAAGCTGACAAGAGAAAAGATACTTTCTAATTACTCGTTAATGGGGTGAAACAAGCTGTTCTAGCCTCTAACTACAAGACAGGATTACATTCAACTAGCTCGAACATCTGTGGTGAGTCAACTGCTGACAGACAAACTCATTTCGGTTTAACCTTCCCCTTCACTGCCACATCTTTAGACCTTGTATTGAAAGGAAGCTTCGATGACAGTACTCATCCTTGGTGGGGAATCCGAAATTTAAAAATTTATGCAAATTATGGAACAACAGATGACGGCACTGTAGTCGTCAGTGAGCTTGCTAAGGAAAAATCCTTTGGAAACGAAAACTGGTCTACCTCTACTAAAGGTTCTCTCGTGAAATGTGGTGATAATCAGGTGTTTGGTGGTCCGCCAAGTACTGGTGCTGGAGCCACTTTTTCAAGAGCTGTTTCTGGTCTCGGAAGTCACTCCTTTGTCACCATTAAGCTAAAAACTTTTTGGATTGATACCATGGACATTAATGACTCCGTTATCTTTTACCTCGATGATAAAATCATCCATGAACAAGGTAAAAACTAAAACTTTGCAAAAGCAGATATCTGTGGTTAAGCTTCGAGAACTGATGCCGAACAAGATTTGGTATTCTTAGTCGCACATACAAATCCAACTGCCACTTTCAAGATTCTAGTGAATACTGATTAGGGTGCTGGTGATGAGTCCTTTGCCTTCAGAGAGTTCACTCTTACTACTTCTAAGCCATGCCCGGTCATTTACAGTGAGGCTAATGGATAAGGACAATAGCAAGAAGTCTGCGGAGATATCACCAACCTCAAAGAATATGGTTGGACTTTACCTATCAAAGGAATTTACCTTCCTAATAACTAAAAAGTTACCATCTTCAAGAAGGCTCAATTCGGAGGAAAGAACCTCGTGATCGATTAGACAAATCTTGATCTAACTGGCAAGGAATTCACTTTCATTAACAAAGCCTTAAACATCAACGTTAATGAAAATGAGATTCATCTCAGACACCATTGATCTTTTTAAATAAAAAAAGTTCATATTTACTTAGTTTCAATCATTTTTTTTTGATTAAACAAAAACAGAAATTGACAGATTCATTTATTATCAAGAAAGAACGATTGATTAAGCATTTAAATAATTTTCAGTAAAATAGTTACTTTCTTTTTCGCGAATTTAAATAAATCCAAGATATTAGCACACATAATAGTTAGAATAAGTTAAAAAAGATACTTAGAAACAATGAGATTAGTCCTTATCTGACAATCGATAGCTTTGTTGCAAGATATTCTTTTTTTGTTGCACACAATATTTCTAAAACACATATGTGCTTTAAGGTCAGTTAGTTTCAGGACCTTGCGCTATGCTAAATTCATTTCCTTCTTCGCTTTCTTGGAACAATGATCTTCTCCAAGCTTTCAATGCCTGTCGCAAGTCAATTTGTCTTCGTTGATGATAACAGATTAGTACTTATGAAGAGGGTTTTAGAATTAGAAAAACAAAATAGTATCTGAAGATGATAATGAATCTTTGGTAGCTATTTCATATCGCCCTACAACGAATATTTTTAGAATCTAGCTTAAAACATCAAGTTATGTTATGTCTGATCCTTCAATGAGTTTAAATTAATGGACATTTAGCAAAGTTTTAGTTGTTGTATCTCCTTCAGTTTCAACAGTAAAAAATTTCGATTTTGGAAAGAGAAGACAGATGGAACCAGCATTAACTAAACAATTCTTAGAGTCAATTTGATTGGAGAAGTGATGTTTTTCTAAAGTTCCATGTATAGTATTATTCTTTCTTTAAATTCAGCTGTTCTTTCTTTAAATATGTTTGCATATTATATTTTTAGTTGGTCATAGCTTTGGAATTTATTAAAGTGTTTTCTTTTCTTGAGATTACTCTGTATTTAGACAATCAACCATTTTCATTTATCAGTTTCATTTACAGATACACCAACAGCTTTTATTTTCTTCATCTTGTCATAATCATCACATCTCATGTTAACTGTATCCAAATCATCCATACATTCACTACAAGTTTTGACATTACTTTACTTTGTTTTTCATTTCAGTAATAAGCAGTTAAGTCCTTATATTAAAAAAAATTCTTGGACTCATCATAACAATCCTTCAAAAGAGAGAAAAACAATTATTTTAAGATATTTTTTGGATTCAATTTCATTCAAATAAAAGCAGACAGAATTCATACCTAATTAATCAATTAAGGGATGATAGCAAGTCGATAGTCTATATTTATGCAGAGGGTTTAGAACTAGCAAAACAAGATAATTTGGATTTATGATAATGGAACTTTGATAGCTATTTTATATCGCCCTACAACTAATATTCTTTGAATCTGGCTTAAAACATCAAGTAATGTTACATCTAATCCTTCATTGAGTTTAAACCAATGGATATTTTTCAAAATTGTAGTTGTTTTATCTCCTTCAGTTTCAACAGTCGATATCAATTATTTTTAGAAAAAGAAGACAGCTGGCCTCAGCATTAACTAAACAATTCCTAGAGCTAATTTGATAAGTTATGTATTTCTAAAGTTCCAAGAATCTCAATAATCGTTCTTTAATTCAGCTATTAGTGATGTTCTTTCTTTAAAAATGTATGTTAACATATTTTTAATTGGTCATAGCTTAGTTATTTATTATTTTTTTTTACTTTTATTGAGTAAAATCTGAATGTGGACAACCATTTTCAGATTCTACAGTTATGGCAGTTCATTCAAAGAAATAGATACAATGATCTTACTAACAGGCTTATTAAACAGTAATAAGTTGCTGAGCTCAGGGAGTAATTAAGATATCATTGATGAACTTGGATTATCCTAAACAAACCCTATTTAGCTCCCTTTTTACAAAGTAATTTTTGCTAAATCTATCAAAGTTAGAAATAAAAATGGATTTATTGTCTATTTAGAATTCAAAAACATTTCAGGAAGGAATCAATACGAAAATACCTTAGTTTTTAAGTAAAAACAATAAAAAAATAAATTATTTTTCCATGTAATACCTTGAGAGAGAGACAATAATTTCTCTACTGTGTTTTATTCATATTATTAAGAAATCAAACATAGTTTCTCATTTGAAATGTCTTCAATCAATTTAGATGATAGATACTTTGACAATCTTAATTTTTTTATATCTTCCTTAGTTGTAATCATCCCAATGTTTTGTGAGAAGCTTTCAATCTCTCTGGTGGTAAAATACAAGAAGATCCCATTAATCTTTTATTCTCAAACCGTAATTTTAGTTTTTTCAGATCTATTTTTTGAATTATTATCAAATTCCTTTTCTATTCTTTTTACTGCGAGGAAGAATTACTAAATATTTTGATGATTAATCTCTTGATTTGTGGGAACTGAGGCTTGCTTACAATTTTTATTTAATAAATTCCAAGTTTTTTTAAGCTGGTTACACTATTCAATTTGTTATTATTTTTCTCCTTGAGAATGTAATGTTTTTAATTTTTAAGCCCTTTATGTCATAATGAAGACAAAACAAAATATTTTCTAAATCTTCATTCTCAATCATTCTAATCAAATCAAATAAGCAAATTGGATTCCGTATCATTTAAGGTTAGGGAGAAAGTAATACACAGATAGACTCACATTTTAGTCTGAAAGAAAAAAAGATAAATAGGCTAAAATGAGAAGATTCCTTATTTACTTGTTGATATCTTTATTTTTCAGATTAACTTTGTGCTAAACATCTTTCTAAAACACTTATGTACTTTAAGAAAAACTAAATTCAGCACCATGTTAGGATCAAGATGTATTTCCCTCAGTAATTCCTGGAACTACGATCTTCACCAAGCTTAACATTCCATCAACCCAATTTCCTTCACTGATGATAACAGGTTGGTTTATGCTGAAAGGATTTGCAGCATAACTTTACACTTTAGTTTCAGTAGATGATAATGGAATCTTAGCATCTGTCTCATATCGCCCAGACACCAAAAACTTTAGTATTTAGCTTAAAACTGCAACATCCTTATTATCTGATCCCTCGATGAGTTTTAAAGAATGGATTTTTCTCAAGATTTTAGTTAACTTATCTCCTTCTTATCCAATGATGGATTTATTATTCTTTTGGAAAGAAAAAACAGATGGGACAAACATCAACTTAGCATTTCCTCCAAGAAATAATTTAGCTACAGAAGTCATGTCTTTCTAAAGTTCCATGAATATTAATATTGGTTTCTTAGGTTCAACCTCAGGTGTATCACCCAGCTGCTCATTCTTTAAATATGTATGTTAAATCAATTTTTATTTCTCGCTGATGATTAATCATTTATGACATTTTCTTCTTTTCTTCAGATCAGTTTATATTTAGACGATCAGCCTTTTACAGATTCTACAGTTATGCAGTTGCATTCAAAGAAATCACTGGATACCTTTCTTCTTTGGCACTACGATCTTACCTACAGCTTATTAAACAGTAATAAGTTGCTGAGCTCAGGGAGTGATTAAGATATCATTGATGAACTTGGTTTATCCTAAACAGATCCTAATTAAATCCCTTTTTACAAAGCAATTTTTGCTAAATCCCTCATCGCTAGAGATAACAATGGATTTATTGTCTATTTCGAATTCAAAAGCATTCCTGGATCTAATAAATATGTATCAACATTACATCAGTTTAATTCCCCTCTTTTTAGCATTTATCTGGATGGGACTAATGCCGTCTTTAATGCTGTTGGACACTTGAATTATCCTTTTGCGATAACTAATAACCAATGGTATTAGTTGGTTTTTGTCGTGGAAACAATTAGCAATGCAGTAATCAATTACATGATAAAAGATGTGATGACATGGAATACTTTTTAGCTTTCTTTTCCCTTGCAAGTAGCAAGTCTTTACTTTGGTGACACTATTAACGCAAGCTCAGTCTTTATCGAGTAAGAATACGATTTATTAATTTTCCTTTGGTTTTTCATCAATTTCGAATTAAAAATGAATAAAAGTAACATTAGGATTTATTCTGGAACTTTCCTGTCAAAAGATGATTCTTGTCTGCTGTACACTGCGAGAAAGCAGTACAATTGTTTATTCTGTAGACCCACCTTCGATCTCAGCTATCAAAATGGGATGAAATGTATTGCTTAAACAGTCCCGCCAGCAGTAACAAATAAACCAAACATTTAAGATTGGAGTCACTCTTGTTCTATTCAAGGCTAAACTAAAAAGGGGACACCACTAACATGCATGTGCAAATATGGAGACTACTTGAGTAGTACAGAAGGCTGTCTGCCATGTCCGACTTTTTGTAAAGGATGCACTGATCCGAGTTCTTGCTCAGAAAAAGATCCCAAAAGAAACATTTCAACAGGCAAGAATTTATTGGTTTTATTCTAAAAACTCAAGAATGTTTTCAAAAGATTTTTATTTGCTTTAGGGCTATGCGATTCAGGTTCTTTGGATGACGGATATTTGTGCATAACGAGGACTTACACTATCCCTAACAGGATAAATATCGTACATAGCCTCCTCTAAGTAGGTTCCACAACGAATGATTTCTACATTATCCCCTCAAATATCCTGAATCTGTCTGGAAGTGAATCTTTCTTCCTTGGATTTTATCTCTACAATACTGACAATACCGATATTAACATTGAGCAAATAGTGGCATATGTGAGAGATTAAGGCTAAGATGTATTTACGATTTCTCTTAAAAAGGTCACAACCCTTAAATATTATATTTGCTTTTACAACTTCCAAACACATCTCAAATGCTTTCAAGTCTCAGGATAATTCATTTGGATTGGCCTTTGGAGTTATTAAACCTAAGCTATTTTGGCTGTTCAAAACAGAGGAATCTTCCTTTACTTTAGCTCAACTGTTGCAAACACTGCTTATGTTAGTCCAAGTTTGTGTGTAGGTTATTGCTCTTAATCAACTGGTCTGGCCCTCCCTCCTTTTAATGGACTTTTCTCTTTGACCTTTCCTTTTACTTTCATTCTGGGTAAATAAAACTGTTTTGTTTGCAGAGTTTTTGTTTTTATTCATCTATTTAATCAAACTTGGTTTGTTAGGAATGACTGATCCTTCTGGCTCAATGGACGATTTCTTTGATATGCAATAAAAACCAACAGAACTCATTCTCTTTTTTAACACTGCAAAGAAAATAAAGTTGTCAACCAAATTTATTTGCTCAAATCAAGCAGCAAGCAGCTCTTATCTTGCTTATAACTTTGAAATCTTGATCACTGAATACTGGCCTCTCTAAGGCTTCTTATTCATTTCTGGGATTAGCGCACAGCTGAGCCAAGACATTCCTGGGATATTAACCAACTCGTTTTCTCTTAATATTTTTTTTGAAGTGATTTCAAATGATTTGGTGCTTTATGAATTTACTCTTAGCACCATTATCTTCTAAGTTTATGCAGTTCCAATGAATTCTTATGACAGTGTTTATGTTAGAATTTGTGTCTCTACTTTTGAGCTTTGCCAGTCGACAACAGAAGCCTTCCTTTATAAAAATGAACCCAACTTTTTAGGTAAACTATCCTTTCTTTTTTTATTAATTCATAATCTCTCTTGTATTTCTCTCCTACCGCTCAAGCGATAATCATGAGAGACTTGAACCCTGAATCAAACGAGTTCTATGTTTACGAATTTGAAGTTGTCTGCAACTTCAAAAGAGAGAGGCTTAAGTTTCTTGAGATTAAGTAAGCTCTCACCGTAAATACAGGAGGCTCAATTCCTTCATCTTCTTCATCTGATTCTATCAATTTTTACTTGAACAATCTGAGGATATTTTAGGGAAGCGATTTCTACTTTGATTATTCATTGAATGATCATTGCTTTCTCTATTATGATCTTTCGAATATGAAGTGTCTCAAGGCCAACCAAGGGTATGCTCTGTACAAAGATCTTGTTATTCCAGCAGAAGATTGCAAAAAGTATAAAACTGAATTAGGAGCGATGATTGTCTACAATAAATACACATACGAATGCTAAGAATCAACATATGTGAATCCTTTATGCAAAGAGATTACAGATGATTTGTAGTCCTGCAAAGAATGTATTGATTAAAATGCGGATCCTGAGGGGTAATGTAATACTTGTGAAGATGGATATTTCCTTCCATCGGGAGAAACAATTTGCCTAGGTATTCATTATTTTTAAGGAGATTTAAAATATTATTAATAGAATCTTCTGAAATAATAAACTTTTTTAATGAAAAGCTTGCCATATTAAATGCATAACTTGTTTAACTTATGATGTATGCACTGAATGCGTATATTCTGGAACATCTCTTCCTAGTTGCAACTGTAAGGAGACAAGCTAATATCTAGATTCAACAACATTTGAATGCAAAAGTAAGGATGTTGTCAATAATTTTTTACCACAAGGCTTATTTTTTTTAAAGAGAAAGAAAGAACTTATCATTTTTAACAGATTGCTCAGTTTAATGTGAAACATGCAAAGATGATTCATACAACTGTCTAACTTGCTCTGCTGATAGGATAGACCCTCCAACTTGCAAGTGTGATTCTCAATATTTCGGTTTGGCTACCTCAAGTACTTCTTAAGGGTGCACTCTTTATTATTGTTCTGAGAAATGCGAGACTTGTGAATACTCAACTTCACTTTGTATCACATGCGGTGCAGATAGAGTTGATCCTCCTGATTGCAATTGCAAAACTGGATTGTACGAATTAGGCTCAGTTTGTTTGGCTTGTCCTTATCATCAATACTATGACTCGACAACACAAGTATGCACTGAATGCGACATTTA
>Ga0302271_10000747_pt1 | contig 31906 bp, 16 predicted proteins | sample III_Bog_N1_1_FD_198767 | JGI IMG/M metagenome (GOLD analysis project Ga0302271, IMG submission 198767) | Peat permafrost microbial communities from Stordalen Mire near Abisko, Sweden - III_Bog_N1_1 | ecosystem: Environmental > Terrestrial > Soil > Wetlands > Peat | place: Sweden: Abisko... | reverse complement strand
TAGAAATATTATTAAAAATGTAAGTTAAGAAATGTTTGCTTTTTTGTGAAATAAACTCTCTGAATTTAAGTTAGAAAGAGTAGTGGAGCTGATTAACAACAACAAGGACAACATCTTTATTGAGAATGCTAGTATTTTCATTTAAAAATAATCATACAAAAAAATATTTCATTTTAGTTTCTTTGTTTTTTTTTCAGAATTAACTTGCAGTTTGTAACTTCGCGCATGTCTCCTCGAGTACTGTCAACAAACTGTCCTCAGTGTCCTCTCTAATAATTGCATTTAAAAGAAATTAATATTTATTTACAAAAAATAATGAAATATGTTTGTTGTATATTACCTTGTCTTTTTCTCTCCATCAAGTTCAATTTTGACACGATTCACAACATCCTTGAGCATGTCGAAGATAGCTGCTTCAGATTATTCTCTTTGCTTCTTTTGAGCATTGACATTTTCGTTGATTTAGCTAAGTTCAAAGGTGATTGTCTTCATGAGACTTTGATCGTTTTCTTCTCTTTCTGCTTTTTCGGATTCAATAGCTCCTTCGATCTTAGGCAGATCAGACTAGAGAGAAGAATACAGATCATCGATCATTTGATTACGAGATAGTTGTTCTTTAGCAATCTCATTCTTCAAGAAGCTGTACTTATCTTCAAGACTTCTTGCCACTTTAGCTTCATAGTCCTTTCTAGCTTCAGTCTCACTGTCTATCGCTTATGAGAATTTACTCTCGATTTGAGATAACTCTGCGTTTCCTTGTTCGATCTAACTCTCTTAGTTAATGCGCTCTTCTTGGAGGATCTTCTCAAATCTAATTAACTGCAAAAAGATATGTCATGAAACTCAATAATTCATTATTTCTGTTGTGTATCTTACATTCTCTCTCACGTTATTGAGGGACTTATCGAAATCTGTTTAGACCTCATAGAACTGCTCTTCAAGCACAGAAAGATGATTCTCAGCTTGCTCGAACTTCTTGTATCTCTCTGATTCCACACCAATCTTAAAAAGGAAAAGAGTAGATTATTAGCCATAACTAACAAGAGAGATCATTTGGCCTAAAACTATCCTTTACTTGGATGCTATTCAGTCTCTCTTGGATCTTTTAGATGCGGTCGTTGTGAGGCGAGTTAGGGATGACTAAGTTAAAAGGGGGGAAAAGTTACAAAAATGAAAAACACATTAACCAAACTGGAAAATAACTCAAAGATCTTAAATTCATGTACACTTGGCTTGATGTAGTACTGACATGATTGAGTTAATTGGATATCTTCCTTTTTGGGTGATAGATTAGAATTTATTGCTATTATTTTTTTCTTTGATTTTTTATTTTCTCTTTATTAAGATTTTTATTGTTATTTTCAACGATTCTGGATCTTCCTTCACTTTGTCATCGGAGAGCCACAAGTTATTATTGCTTCCACACTGGCTCATCTTGATATCAGTAGACAAGAGAGAGAGAGAGGATATCCTTTTTCATAATAGCTTAAAGAAACCTTTATTCACAATGATTCAAGATATAAAATTTCATAATAGTTTCTGTAATAGCTTTTTTATTAAATATTAATATTTATTTTTTCTCATTCATTTTTTCTAATTTTTTAAATATTTATTCAAGGATACAAGTAGTTGAGTTTGCTGTTATTTTTGATTCTCTCCTGCATTAAGAGTTTAGTATTATTGCTGTTCTTATTATTGAAATGATAATTCCCATTGTGATCATTATTAGAAGTGAAGATCTCCTTTTTTAATGGCTAATTTTTCCTAAAAATAATTTTTATTCAATAATAAATCTACAATGAAAAATTTTTATTTCAAAAAGAAATACAAATTCATGTAATCTAACTATTAAAGATATCATTTTTATTACTTCGAATAGATCCCATGAAGAGCAGATAACAGAGTCATAACATAATATTTATCTCCGCTATTTAGTTTTTCTTCAACAAGCTATCCATGATCGATCTCCGGATTACGCTTGAGAACTGAGAAAGCTGCAGAGATGTTCTTCATAGATTCTTATTTAAACACTGGACGGGTTATCAGACGTAGCTTTACATTTTCTACTTTTTCTACAAGCTGTGCTAACAGAATACTTTAATTTTCAAGCCAAAAATAAATTTAAAATGAGTTTATTCATAATAAATAATTTTTAATAATTTCCCCAACAAAAAATAATTTTTCTACCCATCTGCGAACATTGGAAGCGTGTCTTACGTGTAATCAACTTTTTAAGCAATTTCCCAGCATCCAATTGTTTGCAGCCATTGTATGACTTCTTCGTCTAATTCATCTCTTTTTTCTAAGACACTATCTTGCTCATATTTTAAAGGGTTTTAAACTGAATTTCTACTCAATCCAACGACTGATGATGAAGATGAAGACTCAGATCCAATTTTAGAACTTTAACTCTATTTATTATTGTCATTTTCACCTTTTCCTCCATATTTCTTAAACAATTAGTTAATAATATTAGCTTATTTGGTAGTCGTGCTGCTACAACTCATAGATTATTCACTTTACAATGATTTCCTAACACTTTCAAGAGTAGATTGTTTTGGACTCTTTTACGTCAAATCTCTTAGTTATTTTTATTATTCTTATTAGTTATTTAAACAGTTTGAACTTGGACTGCTATCAAGTGCTGCAGTCGCTCTTGAATGATTGGTATTCGTAGTTATCTGATTACCATTTTTGATATCTTTCTAACTTTACTAAATTTAGAATGACTGCTATTTATCTTTTCGTTAGTAGTTAAGAACTAAACTTTGAAATGAAGAAATTGAACCATCTATTAGACTGCTTCTTCTTTAGCCATTCGAAGAAGCTTGAGTTCTTTTCTCGGAGCTGATTTCTAATTCTTCTTTTAGATTTATTTTATTTTAATTCTTACTTTAAGTTATGCTTGAATTACCCTAAAAAGGAAGCAATATTGCACCGCTTGTCTAAACAGATCCAGATCCTATCCCATTCAAAATGAAGTGATCCTAACAGCTATTGTTGTTTTTGATGTAATTGTCAATATCTTATTTGATATATTTATTTGATTTTTAATGTGAGAGTAGTTAGATATTCTTAGGATCTTTCAACTAGCCTCTTTCAGAAGTAGCTCCATTTATCTTTTTCCATTGCACTGGATGATATCCATTCTTCGTTTGTTCTTAGCTGAGATGGGTTTTAGAATCTAAGAAATGAAAATTATCGAATATAGGTAGTTCTCGATTTCGAGAGGAAATACTGAGGAATTTCTGTGATGCAGTGCTATTATTTATTAGAGAATAAGAGGCATTAGTAACTAAATTATTATCTATGTTAAGATTCTTAGTAGAATTTTACTTATTTCTTGGTATTTTTTGTTAATGTTTAAGATTTTCCCATAAAGTTGTTTTTCCTAAATGAAGTTTTAAATTACATTGTTTCATCTGTGCAGTGATTTCAAAACATTACCCAAAGCTACTTTTGTTGTTAGCAGCCTTACCAAATGGACTACTGTCAGATGCAGTAGAAGAAAAAGGGGAATGATTATTGTTATTATTTTAGATTTCATAGTTACTGAAATTTGAGGGTGTTTCTTCATTCCTGCTGCTCAACGTTGAGCTTAGTAAGATTGAAGGAGATTAATCTTGTTTGTTGCTCTTTATGAAAGAGTTTCTATCGATTGTATGAACCAATGTGCTGCTATTGCTTTAGAGTGTGCTAGATGAAAAGGTATCCTTGATTTCATTACTTTTTGTGTTGTCTCTATGAATTAAAACAGATGAACTTTTTGAATGCCTAGGAGTAGGATAATTAGGTTCTACGGATGCTGTTATTGCTGTTGCTGCTGCTGCTACTGCTACTGTTATTGAAGGCGCTGTTAAAGGAGTTGAAGAAATGCAGGTGATTTAAGAATTCGATGAATTTGTTGAGAAACATGGCTCCATTTTTAATAAAGATTCTGATTTTCTTGGTAAAGAATGCGCTCTTCGATCTTGCTATTACTCCATTTGACTGCTGCTCCGAGGATATGAGTAGCTCTCATTCTCTGAAGGTAATCTCATGCTACTTCTTCTCAGAATGCCTTTCAAAAAAGGAGAAGTATTTCTTGAAGAAACAACTACTTTCTGCTAAAACTATTAATCTTCCTCAGAAGAATTCTTCTTCGGCTGTCTATTCTGTTAGTGCTTCAGTGAAAGCTGCTATTACAGTACCTGCTATTGTTACAAAAGTAATTAGATTTCTTCAGATTGCTAGAGTTTATGCATGACGCTGCTACTTCCATTCGTGTGTTTTGGAGTAATATTTTTATTCTTAGTATTTTGCTTGTGAGTGTTAGTAGCCCAAAGATAAATGTAATGGAGAAGATACCAAGGGAGATTTTAAGTTTCAGGCATTATCTCGCAGAAGCTGTTTTTCTTTAGAAAAGATGAAATTACGCTTAGGTTAACATTGATCTGTGATTGATTCTTTGGTTCAACAAACATCCCAGGGATACTTTCTCCTGTTAATTTCAACACAATATCTGATACGATACTCCCATTATTCGTTCCAACTTCGCTGAAGGTTACTCCTATTGTCTTAAGCCATCTCTTTAGTTCTTTTTTTTTACCATTGGTGATATTTATTTCGAAGTTTTTTTATGATTATTTTTGGTTATTTTAATTAAAAATTAGTTCATTTCTTCTTTTAATTTCTTTGTCGACTGCTTGTTTCTAATCTCTCCACTGTATTTTCTTGCTTACCCCTTGAGAGCCATCGCATAGACTTGCTGCACTATCTCTACTTCCATCCCGCTCACAACTCAAATGGAATACTCTAGCTTATCCTTAAAAATCACCCTTTTTGGTTTCTTCCATGGACTCTTAGCGTGTCCTCCTTTCTCCAACATCCATTGTGCTTCTTCGACCTTGATTCATTGAAACGCAAGGATTCATTGTAGTTTTGATGCTAAAACAACTACTTTTGCTGCTATTCGGATCATCATCATTTTTATTATTATTCCTATTTTAGGCTAATATCCTTGGAGAAGTAACATTTTGTTGGCTTCTGGATTGGCTGATATGCTCCTAAATACTCCTTGGACTTGATATGCTGCAAGGAGAGAAGGCATTTCTCGTTTCTCTTAAGCTTGAAGAAGGAGAAGAAATAAGGGTTTAGTCTTTTTTGGCACTTTGAAAGAGAAATTCCATCACTTTCAATTGAGATTCAGGATCCTAAATAACAAACATACAATTAGTAAGAATAGAAAAAGAACTTGTATGTTTATTCTGTTTTGATAGAACCAAATCAAATCAGTGGTGAATTGGTTGGATCAAAGTGTACATTCGCTAGAGTTTCTGGTTCAAGAGAAGCGAAGAATTAAGGCAGTTTCAAGGATGAATCTCTAATGGAGTTGAGAGCTGAAGTAGCGTTCACAAGACCATCGCTTTCTGAAATAAAAACAAAGAAATGTGAATATGATCAAGCTAATGTGATGGAATTTGCTCTTTTTAGTGCATGTCCTTGTGAATTCGACTTGAAAATATCTTAAAACTAGCTTTTGTATCTCACAAAAAGGAAAGAAATCCAATGAATATGGGAGAGAATCTGCTTAGGAAAACCCATCTAAAATCTAAACGATTTCGGTATTTCTTACAGTTGTTTTCTCTGGAGATGCGAGCTAGGAACCGCTCCTTATGTGATGACTGCCCGAGCAAGGTCTCCGCAACAATTTAGCAGAGGACAACGCCTGTTAAAAATTGAAAGTTAGAATGATCTTTGATACTAAAGATTTAAAAATAGGAACAGGGTCCATTACAAGTATGAAGGTGCTTCTGATCACAGAGTTTTAGCTGCCTACATTCAGGGTATTGAGATTAGTTTCTGATCCATTACAGAAGCTCCATTTTCGAGGTTAAGCCCACAAACATATGAATCCACTGAATATCAGACTCCTATTGAAGCACTCTTTGTATTATTCTTTTAGGAAAATAGTGCTGATGGCTATCAGTATCTATCTCTTTTACAACCCTTAACTACTGAAATCTACAGCTTTAACAACCCGCAGTTGTGTACTTTTTACAATTAATTTCCACAAAATCACTCTTCCTTCTCCAAGAAAAAAAGAAAATCACACTTCGAAACCAATCCACATTAAATCCTTAACTAGTATATCCACTCAATTCAATGGGCTTACTCCAAAAAAACCTTCCAAACACATAAGAAGCATTAAATGAACACTATTATTATTTTTTCTTGAAGATAACCTTATTTTACAGTTTTTATTTCGAGAAATAAACCAATTTTGAATTTATTTGACGATTTTGGAAATAATTGCTTTACAATTATTTTCATTTTCTTGTTCTTAATTTAGCATGCTGTTCATTTATTTCTGTAAAAGAATATTATTGTTAATTACAACAGGGCTATTTGTTAAATCCAGAAAAAATGCATTTTTCATTTTGTTTAATTGATAAAACATTTTAGAATTCTTAAAACAAAGAATAACGTTCAAGGAGCATTTTTAACCCTGTGATTATTTCATTTTTGAAAGAATAAATAATAAGGCATCTATTCAATGAATGACAGTTTCAACTCCATTTGTAATCAATAAGTCCTGTGAACGTAGGGATTTTTCAGTTTCTAACAAATTAGGAATTTCTTCTTTTTTTTTCTTCATTGACTATTTTGTTAACTTATTATTCTATTAAGGTTTTAGATATTCTTTTAATCCTAATCATGTTTTTCAACTTATTATTCTGTCGCAGGCTTCTAGATATTCTTTTCATCCTAATCATGTTTTTCATTGAGTTCTCTGATTTGAGTTGCTTGTTTACCTAAATTCATTAGCTATTCTATCTCTAAACCTTTCCAAGATATCCTTGGGGTTTAGATTTCCTCCAGTTAAAAGGACTCTAAATAGAATTTCACACCTTAAAGGGCTTAACTCAGCTTCTCAAGATAAACTTTACTGCAAAAATTGCTTTCATTTCCTACTAAATCAATAATTCCTTCCATAGTTATATGATTTTAATTGTCTTATTATTATGGTTGATTGCGCATTTGGATGATTTACTTTCCAACACCTAAGATTTCTTGAAGTTACTGTTGATTTAGTTCTCCGTCTTTCAGTAGTTCTCTTATCACTTCTGCCATCTCTCCGATTCTTTTGACTTCTGAATCATTAAACTCACAGAATTGTTCTTGTCCGTATCCTTCCTTGTGAAGAGCTTCAATTTGAAAAGTTTCAACATATCTCTTGACCCCTTCGAGCATTCTCTCAATGCTAGATACGACATTATCACTTGTGTGATTGGCCTTGCATTTAATCAGCTTCATAATATCTGAAACCTTCATATTAGGTTGGACATTTTCTTGCTGCCTTTTCTTTTTACTCTCAACAATAGCAGTGATAAACCCTTAAATCTCCTCAATCTCTCCTTCATCTAGGATTGCAAGGTCATCGATAATCTTTTAGTTATTTTGTTACGTGTTCCCTAAATCAGCTTTGTTTTTTAAAGAGAAGATTTTCTTGAAATTCTCTAAGTAATCTTTGGAAGTAATATTCAAGGCACTGGAGGCTACGTTTGTCACAATTTCCGTATTTGCAGTAGCTTACCCTCTATCCTTCCATTAATTAGGTTCAACCTTAAACTCTCTAAGGTCTCCAATAGGAAACATAGTTATTTTAGAAACATTAGAAAGAAGTTCGAATTTAATTTTTAATGGTGCTTTGAAGTCAATTGAGCTTTCTCGAAGTTCCAATTCTTCTAAGCTAGCTTCCAAAGCTTTTTTATTTTATTCTTTATGAGAAAGAACTTCTTTTATTGTTTTTTTCATTTTTTCTGACAATTCATCTATCTTCATAGAAGTCTCTGACATTATTTTCTTAAGAACTTCCTTTGAACTAAATTCATTATACTGTTGAATAATTCGCTCATCAAAATCCCACAATGACTCAGCTTGCTTCTTCATTGATTCTTGCACCTCATCTATTTTAGAAAGCACTTCTATTCTAAGTTTTTTGAAGTATTCCTCAATCTACTCCTTGTATTATAGGTTTGCCTTATTTCTGACCGAAAGAGCCTAAATTCTCTTGATGAGCTCTCTAGATTCAGGAAGAGGCCAGTGATAAAACACTGTTTTGTTGACACATTTCTCGATCTAATCAATGGGTATTAAATATCTGGGATCAAGTTCCTAATCTCCAACACAGAAATTGCACTTGAAAACGTTATCAGTGCGAGAAGGATCTGTGCAAATAAATTAGAATTTTTAGTTTTGATGAAGAGTGCATGCCCTTAGGGGAGCTTCTTACCCTGCACCAAAAAGAGTCTCCGGCTTAAGAGGGTCCTCTAATATTTCTGAAGTCATTTGTTTAGAAGCTATCTCGCGATATTTAATTTAGATGTTTTGAGAGATTAAGAAATTTGTTGTTTTATTCATTTTTTTCCTCTTTTCAACAATCACATCTCTTCTCTTAATAGCCCAACCAAATTTAGAATATTTCATCGAAGCTAGAGAAAAGATGCTAATAAACTCTCAGATCTTGTTTGGATGCGAGAGTAGAATAGATGACCATTTGAGAATAAAGAGAAGAAAATTGAGCTCTATCACTTCTTTTTAAGAAATATTTTATTTAAGTGATTAGAGATTGTTTTATGAAAATCTCAAGTTGTTTTCAAGATGATTTCGAGATTAAAATGAATAAACTGATCAAGTATCTTCACTGTAGATTCTTAATTCATGAAGAGAGTAACACTCAGCCAATGAACTAACTAATGTATCTTGTTTATAAGTTAAAACAATGGGGAGAGAGAGAGGAGAGTCTGCTACATTTAGCTTTGGAGTTTCATAAAATGGAAAACTCCTAAAATTGAAGAAGATGACTTGTCATCTCAAAATATTATGCCATTAAAAATGCTCATAAAATTAGATAACTCAAGCATTCAGAAAACTGGAAATAATAACTAAACAGGATACACCCTCCATAACCTACAACTTGTACGCATTGATTCATGTGAATGCATTTCATTTTAAAATTTTAGTTATCACAAAAAAAAGTCTAATCTCAAACAGGAAAAAGCGAGGGAGAATGTTGATTTTATTATTCTACCTAATGTCAGATTAGCAAATAGATCAAATAACTCTTAAGATATTCCTATTCTTTCGATAATTGAATTGAATTAATAAATAAAGTTAACGTGGTGGATAGCGTGGAGACTACTCAGCCTTAGGAAATTTGTAACGCAAAAAAGAAAATATAAATAATAGTAACCTCAACACTTACCCACACATTTATTAATTTATTTGAGGAAATATCCAGAAGAATGTCAAAAGTGACGTTGATATCATATGATTGTTTATTGTTGTTCTCATATGTGTTTCTTTCATCTAAATACTTCTTTAGCAAGCAAAGCGTAATTGACGCAGCTATCAGTGTTTTGTGTGTTAATAGCTGCTTTCCTTTAACCAGTTAGTTTTAGAAATAAACAATATCTGCCATGTACATGATCAGAGTATTAGATGGCTTGTAAGAAAACAATAAAAGAATTTATCAAAGTTGATTATGAATTCTTTTGGAGATCTGTTTGATCTTGTATTTTTCGCATACTCTCCCCAAAAATAGATTCATAATCTTGTGGTTTTAGGTACAAAATCAGATAAGAGTTCCGCTCTTTGAAAGACATTTGAAAATCCTTTTTCAAAAAAATAATGCTTGCTATAAAACTTAATTTTAACATGCACACTACTGTGTTCTTTTTTTCAAAAATTGTTAGAAGTCTTGAGACTTAAGGGGGGACAGCATTACAATTAACTCAAGATTATTCTGCCCATTATGAAATTAATCATCTTATTGTAGTTATTGAGCTATTCTTCTTTTTAAGTCTTTCTCTTGTACCTATGATTCTTTGCATCTTGTGCATTTAATTAAGTAAAACTATAAATATCCTCTGATTCACAATATTTCTTTTTTACCTAAAAGATAGGTGTATCCTTTACTTTCTATTCTTCAATGATTTATTGTAAGTTATGGAGCATATGACATGAAGGTGCAATCACTATTGGCGAGACTTATTTTTTGATCTGACCTTTAGCAAAAAGGTATCAGCAAGTAGCTTACATTTTTTTACTAACAAGAGAGCTTCTTTCTAACTCTTATCCTTATCTTTTCCTGTTGGTGAATGAGTTACTTTCTTTTGTTTTTTGTTGGGTTTCTCGATTATTTTCCATCATCTGCTTTCAATATTCTTTATCATCTGAAACTTCTAATTGGTAATTAATTTAGCATTAGCTTACTCGAAGAGATGGTATTTTCTATTTAATCCCATAGAATTTCCCAATGAACAATAAAGGATTTTTCCTTATTTTTTTAAAGATTTACAAAAGTGAAGGGAATAACAAGTGTTGAGAGATGGATCAGAAAGGAGAAAAAATGAATAAAATACAAAGAAAATATTAATGAAAATGTTTGTTTATGAAATGAAGATTGTTGGATTAAAGGAGAATAGACACAGAAGAATAAAACAAATAAATAAAAAAACAAAGCTACAATTTATTTTGAGATCTTCAATGCCTCTTCTGCTGAACCTACCTAGTGTCTCCTGATCGTTTCCCCAAAGCTTAGAGAGAAGCGGCAATCATGCAGTCTGTACTACCAGGTTTCTTTTCAACTATGTCTTCAGTGTTCTGTTCTACCTTTCTTTTCAAGGCAAGCAGCGGTGACTTGATTTACAACAAAATAATCAAATGAATAATAGCATTTGACTATGAATAATGTAATAAATTATGCTTTTCATTACTGGTTATCCTAGAGGAGGGAGATGAGACTGGTGAGTTAGGGGCGTCATGTGTTATCCTTCATGCAGCCTGATAAATTACCTCTAAAAGTGCAATTTGATTTTAAATATTTGATAATTGTAGTTCTAATCATGTCTTTCATTGAGTTCTCTGATTTGATTTTCTAGTTTGCCTAAATTAATCAGCTACCATGTCTCAAAACCTTTCCAAGACATCCTTGGAGTTTAAATTTTCTCCAGTTAAAAGAAATCTAAATATAATTTCACTCCTTAAAAAGCCTAACTAAGCTTCTCAAGGAAAGAGTTGCTGCAAAAATTGCTTTCATTTCCTACTAAATCAATAATTTCTTTCACAGAAAAAGAGTTTCGATTGTCTTATTATTAATATAATTTTTTTTTCTAATTAAGCACTGAAAGAAATAACTTCGAAACCAATCCACAAGAAATCCTTAACTAGAATATCCACTCAATTCAATGGGCTTACTCCAAGCAAACCTTCCAAACCCATAAGAAGCATTGAATGAACACTATTATTTTTTTTCTTGAAGATAACTTTGTTTTACAGTTTTTATTTTGAGAAATAAACCAATTTTGAAGTTATTAATAGATTTTGAAAATAATTGCTTTAAATATTTTATCATTTTCTTGTTCTTAATTTGACATGCTGTTAAATTGTATTCTGTGTAAAGACAATAATCTATTGCTCATTATACATGGTTATTATTGTTTCCTGAAATCATGAATTTTTCATTTATTTAATATCGAAAACAAAAAAAGAATTCTAAAAACAAAGAGTAGAAAAGGAAGTGTTCAAGTAAAATTTTTAACTCTTTGACTAATTTCATTTTTGAAAGAATAAATAATAATCCAAATATCCAATGAAAGTCAGTTTCACTCCATTTGCAATCAGAACATATCGACTAGAGATTGATTTTGATAAACAGATACATCCTAAAATCTAAACCAGAAATCTTCCTCAGAAGCTTTAAAAGATATTCCAAATCGATATTTTTTATTTTTATCAATGTAAGCAATTTTTACTTTTGTAATATTCTCTAGAGATTCATCAGCGAAGTAGAATGATTGCGTCTGAATACAAAATCTAAAATAAATTGTAGTAAAAGTTCTCCAAACTTGCTTAGAACTAAGTAATTATCCTTTGACGATTTCATAGTCAGTTGAACCTGATGAAGAATAGTAATTCATTCTATTGTTAGGATACCCGACTAATTCGGTATCTATCACATCTTCAGGGATTAACCCGATCAAAATGTGTTGTTTATGAGAAATAGGTTTGTTGAAAGTACATTTTACTGAGTAAACAAGGCTGTTATCTAGAACCGTATCACACACTGCAGAACCTTCTAGCTTAGTTAGTTGGATTACTTTCACCCCGTTCTTCTCTTCCTCCAACTGTAGACCGCTACTATCTTTATATCCAGGTAATATCCATCTCCATTTTATACTTTTACCTTCCCATTTGGTTTATGTCAACTCAAATACTGGGAAAATACTTAGTAATTGTTCGACTTCTTATTATTAAGCTTCTTACAAATAATACATTTCTTTTTTTATCGCTTCACAGACTCTTCTGGAATTATCCTATTATTCTTTCTAGGGTTTTTTGCAATTCTTGTAGTCCTCACCATGTCTTTCATTGAGTTCTCTGATTTGAGTTGCAAGTTTACCTAAGTTCATCAGCTACTGTGTCTCTAAACCTTTCCAAGACATCCTTGGAGTTTAGATTTCCTCCAGCTAAAAGGATTCTAAATAGAATTTTACACCATGAAGAGCTTAAGTTATCTTGTCAAGCTAAAATTTGCTGCAAAAATTGCTTTCGTTTCCTACTAAATCAATAATTCCTTCGATAATTAGATGATTTTATTATTATGGTTGACTGCGCGTTTGAATGATTTATTTTCCAACACCTACGATTTCTTGAAGATACTATTGATTGAGTCCTCCGTCTTTCAGTAGTTCTTTTATCTCTTATGCCATCTCTCCGATTCTTTTCACTTCTGAATCGTTGAACTCACTGAATTGTTCTTGTTCGTATCCTTCCTTGTGAAGAGCTTCAATTTCAAAAGTTTCAATATATCTCTTGACTCCTTCGAGCATTTTTTCAATGCTAGATACAGTACTGTCGCTTGTGTGATTGGCCTTACATCTAATCAACTTTATAATATCTGAAACCTTCATATTCGGCTGGTCTTTTTGTTGCTTCCTTTTCTTCTTACTCTCAACAAGAACATTGATAAATTTTTAGATTTCTTCAATCTCTCCTTCATCTAAATTTGGAAGTTTATTGATCATTTTTCTTTTTTCTTTTGAGTGCTCTAAATCAGCTTCGTTCATGTAAGAGCAGATTTTCTTGAAATTCTCTTAAGAATCTTAGGATGTATTGTCCAGGCCTCTGGGGGCTAGGTTTATCACTATTTCCTTATTTGCAGTAGCTTACCATATTTTCTCCCACTGATTAACGCTTTCAATAGGAAACATGGTTATTTTAGAAACTTTAGAAAGAAGTTCTAATTTGATTTTTTATGGTTATTTGAAGTCTACAGAGCTTTCTTGAAGTTTCAATTCTTCTAAGCTAGCTTCTAAAGCTTTTTTATTTTATTATTTATGAGAAAGAACTTCTTTTATCACTTTTTTGACTCTTTCAGACAATTCATCGATCTCCACGGAAGTCTCAGACATTAATTTCTTAAGAACTTCCTTCTAGCTTACTTCATTGTAAAGCTGGAGAATTCTCTCATCGAAATCCCACAGCCACTCTGCTTATTTCTTCATTGATTCTTACACAGCATCTATTTTGGCAAGCACTTCAATTCTAAGTTCTTTGAAGTATTTCTCTATCTACTCCCTATATTGTATATCAGTCTTTTTTCTTACTGAAAGAGCTTAGATTTCCCTGATGAGCTCTCTAGATTCAGGAAGAGGCCAGTGATAAAACACTGTTTTGTTGGCACATTTCTAGATTTAAAGAATAGGTATTAAATATCTGGAATCAAGTTCCTAATCTTCAATACAGAAATCGCACTTGAAAGCATTATCTGTGCGAGAGGGATCTGTGCATATAAATCTGAATTCCAAGTTTTAATGAAGCTGGCATGTCCTTAGGGTAGCATCTTACCCTTCACAAAAAAGAGGCTCCTGCTAAAGAGAGAGGTCTAATATTTCTGAAATCATTTATTTAGAATTGGGTTTTCTTCTTCTTCTTCTTCTTCTTCTTCTTCTTCTTGTTCTTTGATTTAGATACTTTGAGAGAATCAGAAGTTTATTGTTTATTATATTTCCCCATTTCAACGATCAGATCTCTTCTCTTAATAGCTCAATCAAAAAGTTAGAATATTTCATTGAATCTAGAGAAAAGATGAAAATAAACTCTTAAACCTTATTTAGATAATAGAATAGAGTTGATCGCTATTTGAGAACAAAGAGAAGGAACATGAGCTCTAACACTCCTCAATAGACTATTCTTAATATATTTTAAATGATTAGACTGTTTTATGAAATTTTAAGTGTATTTAAGAATTAAAAAAATCTACTGATAAAATATTCTCATTGTGGATTATAAATGCAGTTAAAAAGATACAATTCAGCCAATAAGCTATCAAATGTATCTTGTCTTCAAAGCTAATAGAAGGGAAGAGAGGAGGATCTGCAACAATTAGCTTTGTAGTTTCATAAAATGGAAAACTCCTAATGAAGATGATGGCTTGATCGCGAAAATATTAACAATTAAAAATACTCATAAAACTAGATAAATAAATTGAAAATTTGAAAGGATATTTAGGCAAGATACACTCTCATACTTTTAACCTACAAAAACTAATCTCCTTTTGGAGACATTGACTTAGGTGGATGAATTTCATTTTATTTATCGCAAATTTGTAATCTCAAACTTGAAAAAACGAGGAAGGATGTTGTTTAATTGTTCTATTTAATTTCAGATGAACAGCAAGATAACAATTCAGTTTGAGAGTTTCATATCCCTTCGATAATCTAATTAAAAAATTTAACAAGGATATTTTGGATATTTGTATGGAACCAGTGTTGGTTAATTTGTAGAGATAAAGAAAACAAAGTATATTATTACTTAACACTTAATTAGGTTTTGTATTCTTCTCATTCTCTCTCCGAAGATAGATTCATAATCTTGCGGTTTTAGGTATAAAATCAGATATGAGTTCCGCTCTTTGAAAGACATTTTTCTATTCCTCTTTTCAAAAAACAATGTTTGCGAAACAACTTAATTTTAAAAGGTTTATTATCTGCTTTGTTCATATTTTTTTAAAAGTCTTGAGACTTAAAAGGATTTGGACAACATTACAGTTAATTCAAGATTGTTCTGCGCAGATGAAATCAATCATACCATTGTGATTATTGAGCTATTCTTCTTGAAATTTTTCTCTTTTACCTACGATTCTTTGCCTCTTGTGCATTTAATTAAGGAAAACTATTAATATTTATCTGCTTCATAATACTTCTTGTTACCTAAAAGATAGACGTATCCTTTACTTTTGATTCATTTCGATGATTTAAGTTGCAACTTATGGAGCAATGACTTGAGGGGGCAATCACTATTGACAAGGCTTATTTTTTTATCTGACCTTTAGCATAAATGTATCAGCAAGTAGCTTATGTTTTTTTCACTAACAAGATAGCCTCTTTCAAACTCTTATCCTTATTTTTTGTTTCTGATAATGAGTTACTTTCTTTTAGTTTATTGTTGTGCTTCTCTATTATTTTCCATCATCTGCTTTCAATATTTTTTATCATCTAATACTTCTACTTTGCAATTAATTTAGCCTTAGCTTACTTGCAGAGATGGTATTTTCTATTTAATCCCATAGAATTTCCCAATGAATAACAATGTCATTTTTCCTTATTTTTTAAAGATTAACTAAGAAGTAAGTAAAGAATAACAATAAATCTAATACTTGTTGAGAGATGGCACAAAAGGAAGAAAACAATAAATAAAATACAATGAAAATATTAATGAAAATGTTTGTTTATGAAATGAAGATTGTTGGATTAAAGGAGAACATACATTTAGAAGAATAAAACAAACAAATCAAAAAACAAAGGTACAATTTATTTGTTTGAAGGTCTTCAATGTCTCTTCTGCTAAACCTCCCTGGTGTCTTCTAATAGTTTCCCCAAAGATTAGAGAGAAGCTACCATCATGCAGTCTGTACTACCAGCTTTAGTTTCGTTGATGCCTACAGTGTTCTATTCTACCTTTCTCTTCGTAGAGGAGGGGATGAGACTGGTGAGTTAGGGGCGTCATGTGTTGTCCTTCATGCAGCCTGACAAAATACCTTTAAAAGTGTGATAAATTTCAATAATTTGATCACTAATTTGGTTCAGAGTTTTATTATTTTTTAATTATTTTTCAAATTGTTTATCAAAAAAGAAAGAGCAGTTAATATTAGCTTCTTTTAAAATGGTGGGCTTAGATTTTATGAAAGACAGAGCCAGGTAATTAAAAAAGTACATTTTTATTTTTAGTTTATAATCACATGATGTTCAGCCTGCTTTTGGTATGTCAAACAATGAAAGGAAAATATGAAAGTAATCATCATACTGTCATAATATTATTAATCAACTAGAAAAATAATTGTCATAGTTAGTTTAATGAAATCAATGAACATGCAATGAAGTGATCTAGATATATATTTCTGCAACTAATATTATCTTGAATCTCTCAGATACTAGCATAGACAAGACATTTAAATCAACTAAGAAGAACATGTTTATTATTATTGTTTAGAGATAAATAGCAATCTAATTTAAGTACTCGATAATTATTGTATTAAAATCAGTTTCTATCCTTTTGAACTCAAAATTTATCTACAAGAGACTGATTTTTATAAACAGTTACGTCCTAAAATCTAAACCAGTAGTCATCCTCAGTAGTTTCAAACGATATTCCAAATCTATATTTTTGATTCTTATCAATGTAATTAATTTTCACTTTTGTAATATTATTGTGAGATTAGTCAGCGAAGTAGAATGATTGTGTCTGAATGCAAAATCTAAAATTAATTGTTGTAAGAGTGTCACTGACTGGGGAATAATTAAGTAGCGATCCTTTGACGATATCGTAGGCAGTTGCACCACTGACAGAATAATAATTCATTCTATAATTAGGATACCCAATTTTTTCAGAATTTATCACATTTTCAGGAATCAAGCCAATAACAATTTCTTGCTAATTAGAAATAGGTTTGTTGAAAGAACATGTTACTGAGTAAACAAGGCTGTTATCTAGTACCGTATCACACACTGCAGAACCTTGCAGCTTAGTTTTTTGGATTACTTTCACCCCATTCTGCTCTTCCTCCAACCGTAGACTGCTACTACTTTTAAATCCAGGCAACATCCATCTCCATTTTATACTACTACCTTCGATCCACTTACTTTGAGTCAACTCAAATACTGGGAAAGTGCTTAGCAATTGTTCGACTTCTTATTATTAAACTTCTTATAAATAATTCATTTCTTTTTTTATTGCTTCACAGACTATTCTGGAATTAACTTATTATTCTATCTAAGGTTTTTTGCAATTCTTGTAGTCCTAACCATATCTCTCATTGAGTTCTCTGATTTGATTTCCTAGTTTACCTAAGTTTATCAGCTACTCTGTCTCTAAACCTTTCCAAGACATCCTTGGAGTTTAAATTTCCTCAAGTTAAAAGGACTCTAAATAGGATTTCACTCCTTGAAGTGCTTAACTCAGCTTCTCGAGATAAACTTTGCTGCAAAAATTACTTTCATTTCCTACTAAGTCAATAATTCCTTCCAAAGTCAGAGAGTTTCGGTTTTCTTATTATTATTCCTTCATATTTGGCTGATCATTTTCGTGCTATCTTTTCTTCTTACTCTCAACAATAGCATTGATAAACCTCTAGATTTACTCAATCTCTCCTTCATCTAAGATTGCAAGGTCATCTATTCTCTTCCTTTCTTCATTGATGTTCCCTAAGTCAGCTTTGTTAATCCAAGAGCTGACAGTCTTAAACTTCTATCGTAATATCTCATTAAACTCTTAGGAGGTATTATTCAGAATACTAGAAGCTAAGCTTATCACAGTTTCCATATTTGTAGGAGCGTTTCCTCTTTCTTCCTATTGGTTAGGCTCAACCATTAATTCCCCCAGATCTTCAGCCGAAAACATGGATATTTTAGATAAATTGGAAAGAATTTCTAATTTGATTTTTTAAGGTCCTTCGAAGTCAATCTAGCTTTCAAGAAGCTCCAATTTTTCTAAACTCGTTTCCAATGCAGTCTTATTTTGTTCTTTATGCGAAAGTACTTCTTTTGTGATTTCTTTGACTTTTTCAGACAATTCATCGATCTCCATGGAAGTCTCAAACACTAGCTTCTTCAAAACTTCCTTCTAACTTACTTCATTGTAAAGATGAAGAATTCCCTCATCGAAATCCCACAGCGACTCTGCTTATTTCTTCATTGCTTCTTGCACCTCATCTATTTTGGTAAGCACTTCTATTCTAAGTTCTTTGAAGTATTTATCGATGTTCTCCTTGTATTTAAGGTCAGTCTTTTATCTGACTGAAAGAGCTTTGATTTTTCTGATGAGCTCACTATTTTCAGGAAGAGGCCAGTTGTAAAGTACTGTTCTATTTGTGCATTTCTAGATCTAAAGGATTGGTATTAAGTATTTTGAATCAGGTCTTTGATCTGCAATACAGAAATCACATTTGAAAGGATTATCTGTTTGGGAGGGATCTGTGCATATAAATGTGAATTCCAAGTTTTGATGAAGAGGGCATGTTCTTAGGCTGCCATCTTGTCCTACAGAAAAAAGTGGTTGCTGTTGAAGAGGGATGTCTGATAGTTCAGTAGTCATTTAGTTTGAATTTGTATTGCGGGAATATTTTCTTTGATTTAGATATTTTGAGATAATTAAGGATTTATTGTTTATTATTTTTTTCCCTGTTTAGCAGCGCCAGGCTTCAAACTTTTTAAGGTTAAAATCCAAATTTAGAATATTTCATCGAATTTAGATAAAGATGATAATAAACTCTTAAATCTTGTAAAAATTTGTGAATATTAGTGATGGCTATTTGAGAATAAAGAGGTAGAAAATGGAGCTCTAATCTATTCATCACTTCTTCCTTTCTCGCAGTCTGAATGTAACTTATTATTGGAAATGTAACAAATAAATTTTAAACATTTCCCAAGGATAAGCTGATAAGAACCCTTCATTAATACTAAAATGGAAATAACATTTAAACAGAATCAGCACGCAACCATTTTCCTTGGATACTTCCGGTGGAGGCATATAATTTTTCTTATCTCAAATTTGTAAACCTCAAGAGCATTGTGAGTTTACTATTCAATCTAATTTCAGATAAAAAGTAAGATAAAGATGCAATTTGAGAGTTTGATATCATTTCGATAATCTAATTAATTCATCTTGCTAATATGGATAATCCTTGGAGTTTGGGGGTTGAAGCAACTATTACTAATTAGTGGTGAAAAAAGAAAAACAAAAAATCAAAAGAAAGAAACTGATTATCCGAAGCTCTCTCACACTTTTATATTTTTATCTTTTGAAGAAAACTGACATTTCCAAAAAATGACAGAAGAAGCAGGAAGAACATACTAGTCAAAGAGATCACTAACAACTCATGTTGCTAGGAAAGCTGATGCGAATGATAACGAAGAATTTTTCCTTGGAATGGCGACTCTGGATGACATTGAAAGAAAATTCAAAACAATATCTATTTAATCATAAAATTCTAGCACTAACGTTAATTTCCTCAAGAACTTTGGGTCATCACTCAGAGGAACAGGGAAAGTTACATTTAATTTCGCTGAAACAACTCGAGCAATATCATAGTCTTAGCCATCATCTCCAGGAGCTGAAAAACTATCTACAAATCCTGTAAAAAACAAGATTAATTACTTTCGAAAAGCATTTGAGATGTCAAAACAGCAATCACTGCTAGGTAAAGTTGGTAAGTAAGCTAATCAAGAAAAACCATCTGAGAACTCACTGTTTCAACGACTTAAAGCGCTATCTTAGCATGAAAGTCTTGGAAAATAAATTCCAAGTTAGTAAAACAATTTAACAGTCTCAAACAGAGGATCAGGTTAAGTTTCTAATACGTTCCAACACCACCAATAACCCTATCCTTCTTCTGTGAGAGGTAGTTAGATCTTAAACGGATACTCTTTAGCTAATTTGGGTAAGAACATGCATCTGAAGGGAGTTTAAACAGCTAGAAATAGTAGTTTAGCACAACCACCTAGTAGCAGAAGTAGTTAATCAGAGATTAAATTCTAATCAGGTAGATTTTCAAAAGACAAAGAAGTCAGATCGAGCAATGCCTTAACTGTGAACACTGAATTATCATTGTCTTCTTCACTATCAAGTGAGCCGAAGATTAATGCAATGAGGAATTAGAGAGCAAGTTTGATTGATTTAGTTTCCATGCAATTATCAAATTAACGATCAAAAAATGTGTTAGCTCTCAAACAAGGAATTGCAGAATAAACTGGAGGAATAAATGGGAATGCAGAGAATTTAAATAATAATTAGGATTCAGCAGCGTTGAGTTAATTCTAACTTGATAATCTAGCTGGGTTTATCTATGAAATTGTGAATATTCCTTTTTCCTCTTCATCGAACAATTCCAAAATGAATCCTTAAAATCTAGCTCAATATTATTCAAAAGTTGATAGAATCTTTGAGAGTTTCGGGATCGATCAGAAGAAGCTGCTTAACATGGATTCCAGTGAATCCAAAGAGGAATACATAGTATCATCGATTTAACAGTAATGCGCTCGATAACTGAGTGATCTTGTCGAGAAAGTGCAACTCAGAACAAAGTAATCATAAGATTAAGAAGAAAAAGAGAAAATGAAAACAACAAAACACTCTAACATCGGAGAGTATTTCAACTGGATAAAGCTTCCAAGTAAGCATCATGCACTCAAGAAAAAGCTTTAGCAGTCGTTAGTTGAAGTTCTCTATGGGCATGGACATATTTAAGAATTAGAAAAGCAAAATAAAAATTACACAGAATAATGCTAATCCAATGAAAAAAACATTTCAAGCGAAGGAAACTCGAGTCCTTCGATTAGTGAAATAGCACAAGATGTTAAGCCATAACGGAAGAGCATTTTCCAAAATGGGAAGAGAAGTGCAAGTGTACCGAAAGTTGAAGTTGATGAAATTGAAGTAGGTTTATAAACTGGAGGAGTTGAATAAAACAATTTAGGCGTTAAAAAAGATGAGACATGGATTGAAGGACGTAGATAACTAATTTCAAGGTTATAAAAGAATATTTCTATTGAATAAAGTGCAATTAAGCAGCTGCCTATGCTGAACAACATAGAATTTTTGAAAAATCAAGAAAATCTCTCAGCAAAGTTAAAATAATTTTAATGGAATGGCAATGTCGAGAAGGCATTTGAAGAATACAAAAACGCAGCTCGATCTGATTGCGTTGGGATTAGAGGGATGAATAAATGGTAATCAATAGGGATGTAGCCTGTGATTTAAATGTTAGGATTAGAAGAAAAGCTTGATTTATATCGCGAATAACTTATCAGGAAATTTCGAGAAGAAGGATATCCTCTCACGGAAAAGGAAAAGTTATTTATCATAAACACAAGTGAACTTCTAAATTCGAACATTGATAGGTAGCATTTCTAAGAGATTCTTGATTTTGTATCGTAAGATGACATAAATCTACTCGAATTGAGAATAGCTGAGAATCTATTGTAGAAATATTCAGTCATCGGGGAAGAACTTAAAACGATTAGGCAACAATATTTAGCTGAAAAGAATACGAAAACCTTAGAAGGAATTGCGTACAATGATCGAAATGGAACTATTCTTGATTCGATTAGATCTTCAGCTGCAGCGAAACTCAATTAAAAGTTACTTAGGCTCTCAGTCGAACGAACAAAAAGAATGCTAGAAAACAAAAAGGAAACAATTCACTATTTTTTAAGTATTCGAAATAATCCATTTGTTAAACATTTCGCAAGATAACTGAAAAGAGCAATTGCTCATAGAGAAATAGTTAAAAAACAATCGCATACTTCGAATCTAACTACTCATTAAATCGAATTTGCTAGGAGAAATTATCCAGATAAATCAGCTAGGAAATTGTTATTTACTTACTAAAATGGCGAAGATATTGTTCCCATGACTGTCAGGTAATCACAGTAGATTTATCACCCGAATTCTCGTGTTCTCCTTGGGTTATCAGAATTAAGAAAAACAGAGGAATTCTTGCAAAAAGGAGAACTAAGAGTTTTAACTGGGGTTCAGTAGAAATAACTCAAGAGTCTTGAAGTTTAAAAAGCTAAACTAATGATATCCAAGAATTCTACGCCTAAACTGAATATTAATGAAACTCATTAGCCTCTTTTCAAGTCAATTTACAGCAATGGACCAATCGATCTTCTTCAACATTAGAATAACTCAAATGATCCAAATGGTATTGGTTCTTTGAAACGAACAACTTCAAAGCAGCCATGGATAAATTAAGAAGTTGAAAACAAAGCTGCAACTATTGTTTAAAAATGGATTAGAGGAAGAATTCAACATATGAAATACAAGACATTGTTGCATTTTAGGAAAGACGCAGAAGATAAATAGATGTTTTAGATTTTGAAACACTGGAAAGAGTCCAAAGAGCTGATAGTCTACATCAGAGATGAGACAAAGAAATTAGTTGCGAATTAGTAATAAAAAATGAATAAAATGCGTTCTCGTGTGAGTAATACTGGAAGTTGCAGTAATTTTCCTGAATTCAATGGTGAATTCACCTCAAAAACAAATGGAAATGTCTCTCGGAATTAGGAAAGTAACACACATGAAGAGATTTAGAATCTGTTCAATTCAAATTAAAATTTTAGCTCCAGTAGCAAACTTCAAAAGTAACAACAACAATAATTACCTGGTACTTAACAAAACTAACTGCCTTCTTCATAGCAGCTTTAGAATCTTGATATCGATCATTCAATTTCATCGATTGACTCAAAATAATCGTATTAACACAACAATAATGTCAAATAATCCAACTAACATCCTACATAACCTACCCCTAGAGTTCTTTCTTCATCCTAGCGAAATAGAAAAGAACGTAGCATCGAAAACTCTTTATCTGCAACACGATCGACTCTTGATTTTCATTCTGGATTACTCAGCAATAGACACGGTGGTTTTATCCCAGTTGAAAGTTCATCTTCGGTAGTGACACCACTTGGACAAAAACAAAAGATTAAAACTAACGAATAATAGCATAACATCAGCAATATGTCATATAAAAATCTAAGTTAAGTGAAATAATTAAGCATTAATAACCTTAAAAACACTACAAAATAATAGCAACAATTGTAAGGTTCCAGTGAAAAACCTAGCAATGTCTAAGAAGTTGATAATGATGACGAAACAAAATCAGTAAAAAAAGGGGTTTTCAGATAAAAAAACAAAGAAGATTTTTAACTTAAATAAAAAAGACTATTCTTCGCTGCAAAACAATCGACTTTATCTGCTGTGTTAAATTCTGGGTTTGCATTTTATCCTTAAGATTTCAACGCAATCGATGAGTTTCATAACACACCTTTGTATTACGTTACAATTCGAGGAGATGAGCAGTTCATTTCGTATCTTCTAACAGGCGGAGCTGATGTTAACATACGATGCAGTGATAACAACACAGCTTTGCATGCAGCATTCGGGTTAGGTTAAATCAAAGTGATCATTGAATTAATTGACAATGGAGGAGATTTAAATCTAGTGAACAACGCTGGGATGACACCATTAGCATTAGGATCGATAAGTTTATTGAAAGAACTTGGATTAGAGAAAGGTGCTACGACTGTGATTGCTGAAAAAGCTACTTTTACATAATTTGACAACAATGCTTTGTTTAATCGAACTCATAATGTTGTACCGGAAGCGTTTAGAGATTATTCTGGACCAGCTGCAGTGATAAGGAAGAAAAGAGAGAAAATAGCTGAAGATGAGATGTAATAGGAGATGATTAACTTTGAATTTGTGAAGAAAATTGGACATCAAGGAGAGAATTAGGAATTGTAAGAAGGAATTAAAGTAGCGAGAAATGTTGTGTTACCGAATAAAAGCATTGCACCGTTTGTTGAGACGTTTATTCCGAAAGTATCAGAAATAGAAAGTTGAATTTGAAATGGTTTTAGGGAAGAGAGGTGATTGGAGAAAAAGGGAGAAGAGATAAGAGAAGATCAAATAGGAATAATAATAAATTTTAGTAGTTTTTTTCTCAATTAAATTAACATAATAAATCTAATTATCATTATATTTTCCTCCATTCTATGCAATTCTTTTTCTATTTTTAGATTTTTAATGAGAAGGTTTATTTATCTTGAATATTTAGCTATTATTAATATTTTATTAATGGTATCTCTTTTTAAAATTTAAAGCAAAAGAAAGAATCAATTAGAGGAAACTCAAAAACTAACTAAATTGAAATAACTCCTCCTTTTCAATCAACACAGCACAAAATTGAGTTGAAAGTGCGTATCAAAATATATCATATGAGTGGCTGTATTTTGCTATGAGAATACAGCAGATAAATCAAGAATCTACTTATGTTTAGGGAGTAGATTACAACTTTAATTACTTGGTTTCAATATCACAAATTTTCGTAAGTTAAAATTCCAAAATCCTTATCTTATTTGGTTGGCTTCTATGATTTCATCTAAATAATGAAATTTAATACAAATATCATAGAATTTAGTGCCAATAAAAGAACCTTCTTTGATGTTTGTTTTGATTCTTTTTGTTGACTGAAAAATCGACCAGTTTTATTCATCAATAATTTGTATTGAAAATCAATCATTCAATTAATGAATCAATTCTGAGAATGAAAAACTAACTTTTACTTTCACCTTACACTCTTCGAAATTAACAACTTTTCCATCAGCAAACACTAAAAAAAACAATAATCTTTTTCTGTTAACTCAGAAATAAAGGGAATTTAAGATGAATTTAGCTAATGCTTTTTAGCACCTCATGTTGGCAAGTGAAAACCAAAGTAATTGAAAGTACTAGCTGAATAAAACCACTTAACCAAACAAATCAGAGCACTATCATAGATCCTTTATCGATCAATAATAGTTGCTTTGAAAGTGCATAAGAATAAAACAAATTACACTCTGTGCTCAATCAATATAACTTAATTTATCTAATGATTCTAAAATCCTAGTGATTACCAATCGATTGTAAGCTGCTTTTTGTGATAAATTAAAAACACAGAGTTTAAAATAAATGAACGAACTCCCCTAGTAAATCAAGGCATCTTATTTTAATAATAAAGGTGGATTTGTGCGTTTTGCTTTGGAGGGAGAGATTGAAACTCAAAATTAATTTTAAAGATTCTGTGATTCTGAAAGATAATCTTGTGCAGAAATTTTTTGGTGATTTTTAAAAGATAAAAAGAGTAGGAATTGTTGTAAAACGGCACAAATGATGAAGATGTAGTCATTAGAGGATTTAGCACTTCCATTTGCAGAACAAGATGATGGTGTTGCTTCCATAACGAATCTAAGGCTATTGAAGCATAAGTAGCAGCAATAACAAAGTAGTGATTATCAGAATAAGATTGGGAACACAACAACAACAGAAGGAAGACAGATCTATCATTAGGTTTAAGCTAATAGCAATCTTAGATAGAATCAATCTCCATAATAGGGTAGCTCAGCGAATAGAGTTAAGCTAAAGAGTATGGACTCAGCTATTGAAAAGAATTATCAGAGTTCAAATCTTCCGAAAATTGGTTAATCTAGTGAGTTTCAACTTACCCAAAGTGGGAAATTTTAGTAAAACAACACAACATCTTAGCAGCGCTTTCCTTTTGGCTAAACTCAAGGGCAACAATAGCAGCAGTAGACTCTTTCGATGTCCTCACCAACTTAGCAAAAGTTCAAGAAACAATAGGGATCGAGTGTTTATGTTCCAGGATTTTTAAAATTCGTGAATAAATCAAATAGCTCGTTTACTTAATAAGTAGCTGGCGGGCTAGCTCAATCGAACAGCTGCTCGAATATCCATTAGAATAGCTCGAAATTCCAGAAGAACATTTTTAAATAAATTGTAGGCTCACCATCAGCAAGTCTGTCGATCACACAGAGAATAGACAGCCTGCCATTAGGAGTAGGGAACTTCTAAGTGTAATTGCAATCTCCGAATAATCAAGAGAAAGGGATGATGTTTAGAACATTGAATAATTTTAATATAAACAATCATGGAACTGGAATGATAAATCTTGCTAGTATTGACATAAAGAAGACGAATTCATTAGTGGAAAAGGGAGAGAAAGAAGATGAAGTAACCATGCTAGATGAGAGAGAATAATAGAATAATTAATTAGTGAAAAGTGCTATCAAAGAGTCCTCCCATGAAATATCGAAGATTCTTATCCCTGGAGCGTACAAACTGTTGAAGATAAAGTCAACGAAAAGTTCGAGTATTTGCTATCCTTTGAATTCCCTTGCACATACGGGTTCTCCGAATAAACAAAGGTTTTCAATATCGAATAGTAATTCAGAAGAACGTAACTAGAATGCTATTTGTAAGAGTGATTTGCAAAATTTATGAAGATATTGATGTTTTTTGATGATTATTATGCTAAAAAATAAATTATTTCTGAATTTGAATTTCATTGTTTTCTCAGAAGGATTCCCTTAGAACATTGATTCAGTTAAAGAGATGTCTAAGACAACTAGTGCTTTAGCATAAATCACTAATCAACGAAGTAATTTTGCAATAAAACCTGATTAATCTCATGAATTGGCTTCGAAATCTCAAAAAAATCATAGAAATAAAACAGTTACTGTAACTGAACCTGCAAGTGATGTGAATTATCGCTAATCAACTGTTCTTTACGCTGCTTCGTAAGTGATTTATTAATTTGTTAGTTATTTTGTTAATTGGCATTAATTATGGATTTTTAAAGGAGTGATGAAGGATCAGGTTTAACCAAAAGTTAAGCACAACAATTTCAATAATAAACTAAACAGAAACCCAAGAATTTAAGCATTGGGGGTGCAGACTAGACGGAGAGTGCTCTACTCTCGTAAGATAAGGTGAATATAATCAATGAAATGAACGAAAAACGAGGGAAAAGAGATAATTTCTATGCTTAGTTTATTTCAAAGTGCTTAGGTGAAACCTCAAAAGAAAGTAACATAATAAAAAAATACCTAAAATATGCTGTCTAATCGCTCTTTTTTTCACTTGATTATTGTTATTATATACTAATTGTTTACCTTTTGTGTTGATAATTTCAGTGATTTCCTCTCCTTTGAAGAAAAAGAACTATTTTGAAACAGATCTTGATAAAATCAAATTATCCTCACATTTACTGGATATCATTGATAAGCAAGTTTTCATGGAGAATACAAACCAATCTGATGTAACCTCTGAACAATCTCATAACCTAATGTTAAAATCTGCCTCTAAGAGAACTGCTCTGGACTCAAAGCAAAAAGAAAAACTGTTCTAAGTCCTCGCAGACACTGATAAAATTGTCATTCACACTTCTCAAAACAAGGTTAGAAATCAATTTAAATCAGTAAATAGTTTTTCTTATTAAACAAATGTGCCATATGTCTTAGGATTTTATGGTCCCAAGTGAGCGTAAGGATGTGGTGAGACTAGCAAGATGGCTGGAGGATATGATCGAGAAAATCTACATGATAAAAGATTTAGATTTCTTTGAATATTTTGAAAACATGCAGCTCGTTTGCAGTGCTTGTATGTCTGAATTAATTCGACAAATAGGTTTGACTGTGCAAGAACGAGGATAACTAGTTAAGAGAGTCTGGGAGAGTATATTGAATCTCATGAGATAGGCTTTTGAGGAAGTGACTGTTGAAAAAATTCAAAATGAAAAAACACTCAAAGAAGAAATCAAACAAACTCACAGGATGTATCTCAAGAAATTAGATGAATATATTCCTTAGATTGAAAATTACAAGAAACTACTTGATGTTAAGGAATAATAGAATAAACGAGTAATCTTAGAATTTAGATATCTCAGAAAGAAAGATGCTAAACTTGAGAAATATCTGAAACTCACGAAGAAAGATCTCAAAGTTGTTGAGGAAGATTATTCTAAATTAGACAGGGAATATTAAAATTTCAAGAACACTTATGATACTTAAGAATAGTTTTATCAAGGGAAGATTGCTGAGTTGAAAGCATTAACGAAATAGAAGAATGAACAGGAAGAAATCGGAGTGTCGCATCTGTTTGGTGATTAGCATAATCAATATAAAATCTACAAAGATGCAGCGTCGAAAGTTAAAAAAGGATTCAAGAATTTCAACAGTAACTTTGAAGAATACAGTGAAGATGTGCGATAGTAAGATAATGTGTTCAAAGATAATTCATAATATGAATAATTTTGTTTACTTTTAACGACAGAATGTAGGAGAAATACACCTAAGATGTAAGGTATTTTCAAAAGGTTACAGGGGATATTATGCCGATGGATGAGATAGAGTAGATGGAAGATAGGATTTATTCTAAGAAAGGAGAGATCGATAAGCTGTTCTAGATGGATGATAGAATTATTGAAGAGATTGGATGTAGTGATGGAATAACGTTGGTTATTGGACATTGCAGTACACAAACTGGACCAGATCTTCTTAAAATGACTCATCAATCAGTGGATACATCTTCTCTAACGTAGTTAAAGGATCGAACAACATAAACATTTGAAGCTTAGATAGATGTGAAGGAAGTGTAAACACCGAGTGAATGGATGGATACAGAAGTAAAACTGTAAGCTGAGATTAGTGAGAAAAATACTGATAAAAAGTAGAAGAAGTAGAAATTAAAAGTATCGAAATTCGCTCCAACGCAGTAGACTTAAAGTGCTGGAGGAAGCTTAAATGAGATAATTATCGATGGAGAAATGGCTTAGAAAAGAGAAGAAATGGAAATGGCTGAGAAGGCTAAATTAGAAAAGATGACTTAGGTGTTGTTTCTGAATGAAGATGAAGAAATAGAAGAAAGGAAGAAATTATATGAATTACCTTTTTTAAAGGATTACTTGTAAGATTCCTCTTCGAATAACCTTGGTGCGCTGATTAAGAATTGGAAATCGGAAGAATAAGAACAGGAAAAGAAAAGGAAAAGGAATACTTCACAAGAATAAGTGAATTTCTAAAATAATAACAAATCATTATCGAAATAATAATAAACTTTCAAAGATGCTGTGAACGATGAATCTTCTGATAGTGAGAGTGATTCTGAAGAAAATAATGACAAAAGTCCTGGAGGTGCTGCAGTTAATGGATAAAATAAGCTGTAAAGTCCTATTGAACGAAAACTTAGGGAGTCCATAAACAGCACTTTGAAAAACGCAGTTGAAAGAGATTTAGATGATTTGCATTTGCTGATCATGAGCAGGACAAGTTATGTGACGAATATCTTAGAAAAGATCATTTCGTTTGATTTGCTTAAGGAGAATCCTCATATTTAGTCTTCTATGATATCTAAATTTATTAACGACAGTAAGAAGATTATTGACGAAGAACACCTCAAATTGAAGAAGATTTGGGAGAGAAGCAAGAATGGAATGATTGATATTGTCAAATCGAAGATTATTATTGCAGAAAAAGATGCAGAATTAGAGGAGGTAAGGATGATGAGGAGATGATAAAAAAGGGGGGTTAGCAGCTTCAAATGAAAATGAAAATATTTTTGATAAAGTTTGTGATTGATCTTTTGCTGTTAAAATTTGTAGGTTTAGCATGACAAAGTGATGATCGAGCATTAGATCATGCAATTCCAAAAAGAACTCACGATTTTAGAGGAAAAACGAAATGAAATCACAAGTATGGGAGACACCATGCAGAAGAAGAAACCATCAATATCATCGAATTCACTTGAGAATATTACAGATGAAGATGAAGTTGAGGAGGATTTAGTTGATGAAAGTTGTGATGAAGGAGAGCTTTATTCCCCTGATTCCATGTAAGAGATCCAGCAGATAAATAGTAGCATTCAGATATAAAAAGGAGAAACCAGTGTTATTTAAACGAGAGAAAGAGAAAACACTACGTTGTCTTCAAATTCTGCAAATCCAAATCAAAATAATAAGAAAAAAGAAGCTAAAGTAGATCTCACTCCTTCAGAAAGACGCAAGTCTAAGCTCAAAACCATCCCACCGAATATCAACGCTGCAGCCTCTAGTGCAATGAACACCAGTATCCAATTGAAATCAGGTTCTGCAGGCTCTTAAGGATCAGGGAAAAAACCTAAACGTAAAGAAACTCAAAACCCTCTAAATCGAGTCAGTGTTTCCCTCATCGAAGCTGTTTCACTGTAATAGCAATAAATTCAATAAAAGTAGCAATAATAATCAGGTAACCCAATGCTCTAATCTGAGAAATCTTCAATTCTTTTCCAAGAAATTCAAAGGAAAAATTAATTTTCCATTATTGTCCCATAATCACAAGCAACTATTGGAATAGGTAGTAATCCTGCGAATCCAAGTAATCCAATTTCATTAAGTATAAGTGCATACTCTTGGGTTAAGTCTCTTGCGATTCCAAACTGGAAAGGGGATTAACCAAATGGTGTGGCATCTCCAAACGCAGATTCTGCTGCATTTTTTTTCAACAACACAGCACTGAAATTTTTACACAAAGAAATGAATACGAACCGCTAAGAAGGTGGGAAATCGATTGTCATGAAATCTTAGAACGTCCTTCGACACATTGCAAGCATCTACACAGATAAAATGAAATCTTTGAAATCAGCTGAGGAAGATTCTGTTGCTAGAACGTTAAATCTAGTAACTTATGATTATTTTTTAAACTAATTTGGATTTAAAAAATTAGCTGAAACTAAACTAAAGTAATTCCTGAGTAGTTGCATATTTTACTCGCTCTCCTTCAAGATTCGTACTTTTTCTAAACTCTATGGGATAAATAAAATTATGAACTATGATTTTGATGATTTTGAGTTCTTTGCAAAAATGCTAGCTTTCATCGAAGAAGGATCGTCCGCTTAATAACTTGCTGGTGGAATCACCCCAATTAATCGAGCGACTGAAGCTTTATTTAGAAATTTTGAAAATAAAATACCAGCTTCGGAAATGCTCCGACTTAAACAAGAATTAGATAATTTGAAAGTACCAGATATCACTCAAAAGCAGAAAAACAAATTTGCTGTAGATATCGATCACGCGTTGGATATTCTTCTTTAGGCGCTAGTGGAAGAAAAGAAAATCACTATTCAGAGCATTTAGAGTCTATTTTTAGCAATCGAAGCGTACTCTCAGTAAGCTATTGCTTTTGATGAGTTCCTTACGCTTCTGAGACACGTAGAAAAATAGTCTTTTGATTTTATTTCTGCTTCAAAGTTTTATTACCTTCACTGTGATCTGCTTGATAAGCTTACTGGGTAAAGAATCATGAGTTTTTAGAAATTCGCTTTGACATCAATTTAAACGGGTGTTTTCAGCTAAGACGCTTAAGAAAATTACATTAAAAGCAATGAGCAATTCGACAGGATTCTTAACATCGAAATGCTCGAGAAGTATTGGGAGGACAAAAAAGATATCATCAGACTTCGATTCGTCAAGAATGGTACTTATTCTCTGCTGTATCGCTAGATGATCAAAAAGATTGATAAATATTTCTCCCTCCCCAAAGAAGCAAGAAAGATTCCAGATCGCAATACAACTTGGTTCACATACCGTCTACTAGACGATGAGAGCAAGAGAACGATGACTGATGCATTGGTGGGGTTGCTAATTCCAGAGGAATTTTCGTTTATTACCTCATCCACTCAGCAGCTTGTAAAAAAGATACTTGCTACAGCTCTTTGATATTATTTTTAAGTTCTTTTTTTTTCGAGTATCCTTTTTTTTGTATTTTAGTATCGCAACATCAAAAAATTAATAATAGCATCAACTACAACACACTTTCATGATTATTGGTTGGAAAAAATATTGTTAAATTGTAACTTAAAGTTATTTTCATAATGATAGTTTAGATTTTAAGTTAAAGAGAATATTAGTAAAATAACATTGATTCGAAGCTGTAAATTCAAAATCTCTTTTATCATTATTCTCATACAGTCAGCCAGTGCTTTCATA
>Ga0302271_10000746_pt1 | contig 31918 bp, 29 predicted proteins | sample III_Bog_N1_1_FD_198767 | JGI IMG/M metagenome (GOLD analysis project Ga0302271, IMG submission 198767) | Peat permafrost microbial communities from Stordalen Mire near Abisko, Sweden - III_Bog_N1_1 | ecosystem: Environmental > Terrestrial > Soil > Wetlands > Peat | place: Sweden: Abisko... | reverse complement strand
CAGCAGACCCTTTATCCTGGATAATGCTCCGAAGAACTATCGTCCTATTGTGCAGGTTGTTGATAACATTGAACGAAACCATAAGCTGGGTTTAATTTTCGAATTTTCCGTAGGAAAAGGAAAATTGCTGGTGTGCATGTCAGATCTTAAGGCAATTCAGAGTAGACCGGAAGGACGACAGCTCTATAGTTCAATACTTAACTATATGTCGTCTGAGAAGTTTAATCCATCTCAGCCTCTGTCACAGTCAGAATTAATAGCACTGTTCAGGACAAAAATACCCGAATCAAAAACCATTGGAGTAAAGAATTTGTCTTATTAGAATACGTCCTTTACTGCTATTATTCTTTGTAATTTGTTATTCTTATTTATTTTAAAATTTGATCAATATATTATCATTTTAATATTTTTACTTAAACCTAATATTATATATTAATGAAAACTTCAAGGAGAACATTCGTAAAATCAGGTGCTATGTTAGCGCTTGCCGCAGCGGTATTTCCCGGATCAGCTTTTGCCTCCCCAGCGAAAAAGGGCATGGTAGGATTACAGCTCTATTCTGTGCGCGATGACATGATGAAAGATCCGGCAGGAACTCTTACCCAGCTTGCAAAGATGGGTTATGTTTATGTGGAACATGCAAATTATGTTGACAGGAAGTTTTATGGATTTTCAGCCGGGGAATTCAGAAAGTTATTGGATAGTCTTGGATTGAAAATGGTAAGTGGTCATACCGTTATGACAAAAGATCATTGGGATGGTGCTAAAAAAGAATTCAGCGAAAGCTGGAAATATACGGTGGATGATGCTGCCACTCTTGGTCAGAAATGGGTTATCAGTCCTTTTATGGATGAAAGCATGAGAAAGACATATGATGACTTTAAACGATACATGGATGTTTTTAACAAGAGCGGAGAGCTGTGCAAAAAATCGGGTATGAAATTTGGATATCACAATCATGATTTTGAGTTCAGCCAGAAACTTAACGGAGAAAAGGTCTTCGATATTATTATGAAAAGCATCGACCCGAACCTTGTTGCATTGCAGCTCGATATCGGTAATCTTTATAACGGAGGCGCAATAGCTCTCGATGTTATGAATCAGTATCCTGGAAGGTTCGAGATTATTCATGCGAAGGATGAGGTGGCTTCAAAAGAAGGAAGTGAAAAGTATATCAGCACAATACTTGGTCAGGGTATAGTTAACACACAGAAAGTTCTTGAACTGGCAACAACAAAGGGAGGCACCAAATGCTATATCATCGAGCAGGAATCATATGGAGATAAGACACCGATGAACTCTGTCAAAGAAGATCTTGCTATTATGAAAAAATGGGGTTACTAAGCCATTAACCGTGAGGTCACAAGGATAAAACGCAAAGTTCGCAAAGAAATTAATGACAGGGCATTACTTTTGCGAACTTTGCAATTACTTTGCCTGCTTTGCTGTTTAATTGTTCTTTTGAATAATCCTCTCCAGTAATTAATAAAAGTTTGACAGGGTAAGACAGACCTCATCAGGTCATCATTATAAACCCGGGAAATAGATATTCAGAATTTATTTATTATTATCGTATATGAAAAAACCTACAACCTGCTCACTGCTTGCTTTAATGCTTGTTCCCTTTTTTTTCGTTACTGTGTTGAATGCCCAGGATCTCAAACTACCTGTAAAAACCAACCAGGAGACATCCATGACATTTAAAGATGGAATGTACGTAGGAACATCCCGCGCAAAATACACACTCGAACCATACTGGGGTAAGGTGAAGTTGACAATAAAGAAGGGATTGATATCCGATATTCATTTTGCCATAAGGGATTCCAGTCTTCATGAGACTTTTGATGGAAATTATGAAAAGCATTTTGAAGGGAATCTAGAATATATTCAACAAAGCCGGAATGACTGGAAAGGAGTTCAGACTTATACAAAAAAACTTTCAGAAAAGAAGGAGATTGGTATGGTAGATGCTGTTTCAGGAGCCACCTGGTCATATAATATTTTCAAGGCTTCGGTTAATGATGCCCTGGATAAAGCCAGATGATCAAACCGAAACAATAGGTTTCTGATTTTATCGTCGGGATAATTGAACATTTCATGGTGCATCCGGTTTAATATATTATATTTGTGACCAACGATTTACAGGATCTGACACTTGAATTAAAATCCGTAATTATGAACATGAATCCAAAAGGCAGATATTTTGTAATAATGCTTCTTGTGATTTTCATCATTACTGCAGGTTGCGACAAGAAAGAAAAGGAACACGGATTTCTTAAAGGTATTATTACAATCGGGCCATTATGTCCGGTAGAGAGAAATCCGCCTGACCCTGGATGTCTTCCTACCGCAGAAACTTATAAAGCTTATCCGGTAAGTGTATATTCATCTGACGGGGAGGATACCATGGATCAGCTCAAGCCTTCACTCGATGGTACCTACATCTGTGAGCTTCCGGAGGGAAAATTCCTGGTTGTTCTTGATAAAGCCCAATCGAATATGGGGTGGAGCAGCCTGCCGGTTAAAGTTACCATAACTGCTGCAGATACAACCTATCTTAATATTAGCATTGATACAGGAATAAGATAATCAGGTTGTTATTTCCACGTGGCCTTTCCCCCTTTTTATTTTTGCATTGCATTTTCCGCTTATCTGACGTATTATTAATTATAAATAATTTAATATTTGCGTTGGAATAAAACATACTCTTCACTTGTCTGTTTAACTGATTTAGGTAAAATGTTATTCAGATAACAAAAAATACTATTCCGGGATAAACCGCTAAGTTGTTTCAATATATCTGAAAAGCAAATATTATATTTGAAGATGAAAAGGTTTGTATTTATTCCTGTTTTATTTCTTATCACACTATCCGTTTCGGCACAGAAGGCAACAATCACGATAATAAAATCCAAGAACAAGGGATTGATGACATGGCAGGTCATTGATGGTCAGAATACAGTAGCCTTCGACGGAAATGAATATTTTCAGAATGATACTGTTATATTTAGTCTTGAACCTAACAACTACTATTTTCTAAAAGTTTCGCTTGGAACAGTCAATAATCCTGATACCAGTTTACTTAGTCTCAGCCTTAACAATGAACCCATTCTTCTGGTAAAATCAGATTTAGAAAAAGGAGAACACCTGTTTCCCTTTTATACCGGAGTTAAAACGCCGGATGCCAAGATAACGGGTGGAACCAGTGCTGTAATATCAGATTTCCCCTGGCAGGTATACTATATATCAGGGAATTTCAGATGCGGTGGTTCAATAATTTCCGGAAAATGGGTAGTTACAGCGGCACATTGCACGAAGAACAGCTCAGGAGGTCCCATTCTTGCTGCTGATATGTCTGTGAGAGTGGGATTAAATAATCCCTCAAACGCAGCTGAGGGTAAAACGTACCAGGTCAGTGATTATATAGTAAATTCAAATTTCGATCAGCAAACGTTATTGAATGATATCGCTCTTTTGCATTTGAAGGATTCCATAAATTTCCCAAATGCTACACCTATTAAGCTCGTAAGTTCCACTGACGTTGCTAACGGTGCGATTTCCCCCGGGGTTCTGGCATGGATAACAGGATGGGGATTAACTCATGTCAGCCCGAATGTTCTCCCAACCGCTCTTCAGAAGGTTCAGCTTCCCATTATAACAAATGCCCAGGCTTCTACAGTCTGGGGCAATTCTATACCTGTTACAGATATTATGGCAGGATTTCTTAACGGAAATAAAGATGCGTGCAATGGTGATAGCGGCGGCCCGCTGGTCGTCCCTGTGCTTGGCGAATTTAAGCTGGCTGGAATTGTAAGCTGGGGCAGTTCCAGTTGTGATACTTACGGAGCTTATACAAGTATATCTTCAATGGAGAGCTGGATTAGGACAAATTCAGGTATTGCAGCGCTTTTCATACCGCCATCACCGGTTGGTGATTCAATAATCTGTCAGGGAACTGAATCGAGCCAGTATTTTATTGATCCGGTTGCAGGAGCCACAACATATGAATGGAATTTAGTGCCACAAATAGCCGGCGCTATTACAGGTAATTCGCAAAACGCTTCCGTAATCTGGAATAGTAGTTATACCGGCACTGCAAATGTAGTCGTTCGGACTACAATTAATAATGTAGTTTCGGATTGGTCAAACAGAAAAGTGAATCTGGTATATAATACGGCGCTACTGAGTCAGTCAGGTGATACCACTATTTGTGCTGCCCAGCCGGTTACACTTAATGTCAGCGTACGTGGATATAATTTGAATTACAAATGGTTTAAAGACGGAATAGTTGTCCAGACTGGCACTTCTTCCAAACTGAGTTTTACACCTGCTATAACTAATGATTCGGGTGAATATAACTGTCAGATTACCGGTTCGTGCGGAACTGTCATCTCCAAATCATTGAATTTAACGGTATATCCCCTGACTAAAATAACTCATTTATCTCCAAACACTGAGGTCCCTTTTGGTAATGCGGTTACCCTGGAAGTAACAGCTGACGGGCATAATCTTAATTATCAATGGCAGAAAGACGGTAATATACTTGAAAACAGCAATACATCGCAGTTTTTAATACCAAATCTTAATGCAAATGATATAGGTATATACAAGACCACTGTTACAGGAACTTGTGGTGTTCAGTTAAGCGATTCAATTTATCTGTACGTCAAAAGAACAAACTTTACGGCTGATCCCGAGGTATTTCTTTGGCCTTCTGTAACAATAACCGAATTCACCGTTGCACTTAGTAATGAAGATTTTTATAACATACAGTTATTCAGTGCGACCGGGAAGAAATTTAAAGAAATCCTGAATTGCCGTTATCAGACACGGGTCAATGTAAGCACAATGGCAAAAGGAATTTATATCGTTGAGGTTTATAATAAAAATTTCAGAAAGTCAATTAAAGTGATTAAGGAATAGCTGCATATCTGCCCATTTCAGATATTACTTTCTCCTGTAAATATTGGCATTGGAGACTTTTTTTAAAAACAGGGTTCCGGGAGAGTTATAGAAGTTTCTGAAATCGTCAGTAAAGGCCCCGGCTGGATTCCCGGAGACGGCAAATTTCGAATTAAATGCATCTCTCCAGGTCAGAACATAACCGACAGGATATTTGCTTACTATAGGAAGAAGTACCGTTGCCCACCAGTCTTTCATTCCCTTTCTTTCGCCAGTTTCGCTTAAAGCCGTAAGCTTGTGCCTTGAAATTGCTTCATTTGTCACAAATCCGAGTGCTTTGTCAAGTTCACCTCCAAATGCTTCCCCCCGGTCATACATATCAATTGAAAGCATATCTATAATATCATCGCCGGGGTACCCTGTGAGGTATTGTTCAAGGCTTGTTACCCTATCGGTGTTGTAGGCATAGAGAATATTATGGATATTCTTTTTATCACGTAGGAATTCAACTGTATAACGCCAGAGTGAGGCATATTCCTTTTCGGTGCAAATAGTCGTCCCCCACCAGAAAAATGATCCTGAATGTTCATGAAAAGGCCTGAAAATAAATGGAATCGGGGTGCCTGTTTCATCCTTCAGTTCAATAAAAAACGAGGCAAGCCGGTCAAGCCAGGTATTAAAGAGTGAATTGTTTTTGCCACCCGGGAGTATTGATTTCACAACCTCTTTGGAACTTACATCCCATGCTGTACCATGCGGCCAAACATTAAGATTTTCATTTACCTGCATGGTTAGCGGATTGTTGAGATGCCAGCTAACAGTCACAACACCACCCCGTTTGTAATGGGCTTTGATCTGTTCGGCTATCTGTAAGAAACTTACTGAATCAAGACTTCTTTCATTGCCAAGTTCAATATGGCCAAGTTCAAATCCCGCAACAGCAGGATAATCACCAACGGCATCCTTTGTATCAGACCTGTCTTTCAGGTACCACCAGCTATATCCGTACATCAGATCATCCTGATGGCCGTACATTATTCCTTTATTTTTAAGTTCATTCAGTGACTGGAACAGGGCTATCGTTTCTTTTGTAGCTTTTTTGTCGGCGGGTAATGGAAGTTTCTGCCCGTAACTACACATTGTTATAATGGCAATTATAATTACCAGATTTATTCTTTTCATATCACTTGATTTTGAAAGGTAAATTTATATTCAATCGAAGTTATAACAGAAATATAATATTTCAGCTTTTACGATGCCTTATTTTCAAATTTCTGAAAAATTGACGTTTTAGGCTAATTGAATAAAGAGCTGTTTAGTGTTTATCGAAAGAATTTAAGGTTTTTTATCACTTTTAAAATTCTGTTTGTCAAAATCCATGTTTGTAAAAAAAAGTGGGATAAGTAAAATTTACATTTTTTAACCTATTGAATATCAGTATTTAAAAGAACATTCTGGAAACTGTTAGTCTCAAATATATGATTTTTGTCATAAAACGCAGATCGTTTTTGACGAAGAAGTCTTTTTTGGGGTGCAAACAGTTTATTCCTGTAATTAACCGTAAGGAATTCGGAGACAAAGAGACTTCAGATGTATTCCATTAACCCACTAGTTGGCCTTTTGATTCTTGACCAGTATGCTATTAAGCCATACTTTTACTTCATAATTAAGATATAAAAAAATGGAAGACGTTTCAGTATTAAACAGACCCGCAACTTACACTGCAAGAAAAAGCAGTTCAACCCAGGCCGGACCAAAAAGTACTCCCGTTGCTGCCAGATCAAATCATTCTCCTGACAGAGATTCCACTGAAGTTGATGAAAACTTCATGAATTATCTTAATTGGCATGGACTTGCTAATGAAGATAAATTACTTATCCTTTCTTCAAAGCTACACTATTATTATGATTATGATGAATTGAAAGAAGTCACTACTTTAATAAATCTTAAGAAGCTGAACCTTGTAAATCATCTTGATGATTTTTTGCAGACTCTTTATAATGGTTTATCACCCAGAACAAATTTTGTAGGTTGCTTTTATGATACAAAAGCACAAAAAGGAAAGAATATTACCTCACGGTTATATAAACGATTCCTTAATTTTTTAGATGCAAAAATAGACGTTGATATAGACAGCATTGATTTTTCGAGGTTACTTGAATCACATGGATTCAAAGTTATTGATATGACAGAAATTAACGGTCTTACATATTTCAGGACTCAGAATCATAAAATGGCATCTGCGTAAAACGATTAAGTATCCGGCTTATTCACCTGGATCAACTGCAATAGTTGAAATATTGTTTATAACGGAATGTGAATTTCGTTTATTTACAAATAGTTAAGTTGTAAATTTGAATTGCGATACAGGTTTCATATTTAATCGCTAATAACAACATAAACAAACCGGACTGCATTTAATATACATAATTCGGAGTTTTGCGATGAACAGAATCCTAAGAAAGTTAGAAATTATTTGTTTCCTACTGGTGTCTTTTTCACTGAAGGTTTCTGCTCCTTGCTGGAACTCTATTACTATTTATGAATCTCCTCCTGTTGAACCGTATAAGAAAATTGAATTTGCCATTGCTATGGTAGAAACAAGAGGTGACACACTCGCTTATAATCCGTTTGAAGACGCAGTAGGGATATTTCAAATCCGCCCGATCAGGCTCATTGATTACAATAACCGGACCGGGAATAATTATTCCAGTAACGATCTCTTTAACTTTGAAATTTCAGAAAAGATCTTTCTTTATTATGCCGATCATAACGGCCCCTATAACATGGAACATATAGCGAGAAGATGGAATGGTTCAGGGCTGCTAACTGAATTTTACTGGGACAGGATCAAAGAGTATCTGTAACAGTCCTTGAATCCAAACCCTTAAGAAATTTATCCACCATAACAGGGTCATGGGGAATTCTCTTTCCATTTGAAATGACCGGCCCCAGGGGAATTTATTCGTATCATCCGTGATAAACATAATTATAATAATATCCTAATCAGTATTCCGGTAAAAGAATTGAACAACCGTCCGGCAATAATGGTTACTTCTCTATTAACATATATTACATTATCATTATTAAACTCTTGTTAATAGGGTAAATATGAAGAAAGAAATCATTTTATCAGTCTCCTTACTATCCGGATTTTACCTTGTACAGGCACAGCAGGGGACCTGGGAGGTTGTTAAAACGGCAAATTCTGTTCAGGACTGCAGTGAATGCGGGATGGCGGCAGTAAATGATAAACTCTATCTGATTGGTAATGATGGTGATAAAGCTGTGTCTGTCAAATGCTTCGATCCGAAATTAATTACATGGGAACAACTTAAGGAAACACCTGTTGTAATGCATCATTTTCAGCCGGTCGTATTAAACAATAAGATTTATATTCTTGATGCATTTTCTGAAGGGGGATTTCCAAATCAGGTACCAATGGCAAATGTTTATTGTTATGATCCTAAGAATAATATTTGGGAGAAAGGTGGTGAAATACCTTCCGATAGGAGGAGGGCAGGTGCGGGAGCGGCTGAGTATAAAGGCAAGCTGTACCTGGTGGCAGGAATCAGTCATGGACACTCGAGCGGGACAAATAATTACTTTGACTGCTATGATCCCGAAACAAAAAAGTGGACCTCCTTGCCGGATGCGCCGCATATAAGAGATCATTGTTTTGCAACAGTGGTAAAGGACAAATTGTATGTTGTAGGCGGAAGAAATACAAGCTTCCGTGATCCTGAAAATAAAATACAGTTTTTTGCCAAAACCGTGTTAGATGTTGATGTCTACGATTTTGGTTCCGGGAAATGGTCAACACTTTCAGCAAGACTTCCTCTGGGAAGCGGCGGCGGAAATCTTGTGAATTTGAATAATGTATTGTACTACATGGGAGGAGAAAGAGCAACTGAGACTGAGCAAAATGCATCCCGCAAAAATACGTTCTTCCTTGATCCTTCCTCCACCGATGGGTGGAGAGAAACGGATAGTCTTCGCTTTGCCAGGAATGGAATGGCAGCGGCAGTAATTAAAAATGTGATCTATGCTGCAGGCGGAACCGGTCATGGTCCAGGCGGACCTCCTCCGGGTAATAATTCAGACCGTACTCCGGAGACGGCAAAACAGAGAAATACTCAACCCTCGAGACCTGAAGGAAATCATCCGGTTGAACTTGAACTTTTCGTTCAGAAATTCAGGTAGTCTTCCTAAATTTTGCAGATTGTGAAGAACGTTACAGTTTATTAATTTAAATCAGACCAGGACAGAGAGTCATTTGGATCATTTATCATGATTATTTATCTAAATTATTTGAGGTTTAGTCAAATTAGTAAGGTTTAAAATTTGCAATAATTTAAAAGTTTCAGATAGCTATAATAAGCAGATACACATTAATTTGTAAATGTAATTTATCACGTAACATCCGAAAATGTTTCAAAAATGCTATAAATATTTCAGGAATTTTGACCAACCAACCCTGATCGGTTATCAGTTGCCTGTTATTAATGATATAAGGCGATTTTATGAGGATAAAATGAAAATTTACGAGGTTTATTTTAACATTTCCAAATTTTCCAAAATTTGACTTCAAAGGATGTATAGCCTAATTTTACAGCAATGATTAAACGATTGATTTGAAGGAATATAATTCCCAAATATTATTATTATGAGAAAAGTATTTCTGACATTAATTTTTATTCTGATCACGCATATATGCAGTGCTCCGAATATTGGCTTCAGGCTGGAGCTTATAAGATTCCGGTCAATATGTGAGTCGGTGAACCAAAAGTATCATGAATCTGAACTAACCAGGTTTATACGCGATCTTGGCTACAGGGAATCAGGCAATAACTGGCAATCAGTTAATGTGATTGGTTGTTTCGGTGAATGGCAGTTTGATGAATCAACCCTGAAATATCTGGGTTACAGGTCAATCACCCTGAACAGGTTTAAGGCTAATCCTGAAATTTTCCCTCCGGAACTACAGATGAAAGTTCTGCGGAATCTAATCAGGGTAAATCTTATTCATTTAACTGATTACGAACATTTTATTGGCGATTCAATAAACGGAATTCTGATAACGAAATCTGGCCTGATAGCTGCCTCTCATCTTGGAGGAGCAGGATCAGTACAGAAATTTCTTGATTCAAGAGGCATTATAAACAAAAAAGATGTTCTTGGAACATCTATAATAGATTACCTGAAGAAGTTCAGATCATATGATCTTGAGTGAAAAACCCAGAAAAAAGAGGCCCTCAATTCTTATTAACTTTTCAATAATTCCTCTGCTTCATGCCAATCAGTCTCGGGTGTTCCATGTTCCCCCCTGGAAATTCTTTCGTAATAGATTTCCCTTGCTTTTTCACGAATTTCGTCCTCACTCGGCAGATATTTAGCTGCTTCATTTTTCTTTTTTGCTGTTTTACTGACCACAGAAGCCTTTTTCGGTTTAATGGCAGCAGCAGCTTTTTTGGGTTTACCGGTTGTTTTTGCTTTAGTAGTTTTCATCAGACGTGAATTTATAAAATTAAAACTATCGCATTAATTTATCAGACTAATTGAGTTAGTCTTTCTTTTCCTCGGTATTTTTCTTTTCGACAACAATGGTACAGTGAGTGGCTAGGGCAGCAATGGCTCCTACAGCAGCAAAGATAGGAGCAAGAACGACTCCGATTGCGCCAAATGTCAGAGGGAACTCCATTAATACCTCATCCTTTTCGTTTTTGATAATAATTCTGGTGGCATTCCCTTCCTTGATTATCTCCTTAATCTTTGATAAGAGCTCCTCTCCTGAGACTTTAAAATACTCGTGATTTGTTTTTCCGTTTTCAGTCATGACATTTGATTCTACATTTATACTCAAAATTAAGATTTTGTTCCTCTTAAAGCAATTTTATTTTCACACCTTATTAATCGACAGCCTGCATATTACAACTAGCCGGATTATTGTCAGTCTCAGACCTGCTGATAATGAAAATATTTACCCTTTCAAGACCTCACCGCAGATTGGTAAGCTTATTCAAATTTAAATATCCCGAATTTCTTATACTCATGGAATGTCTTTTCAGTTTTCTGCCAGGAATACGGGACTATTCCATTGTCATAATCAATTCTGTAAAGGTTTGCCCGCCATCTGTCACCAGATACCGGTGGACCCGCAATTAAAGGAGTAAGCAGATCGAACGGAATGAAGAATTCAGCAGTCCATGCTGTAATCTGATTCTCATTTTGCGTTTGTACCCTTGAAACACTTACCGCATGCCGGGTTTTTCTTGATCCGTCGTAATGCCAGGGAAGCCAGCCTAAGAAGTTTCCATTTTTATTGGGTACGATTATCGGTAATTCAAAATTAAACGGAGAGAGTTCATACTCAAAATAGACCGGGAAACTTTCATCTGGCCAGAGGAATGCCTCTACCACATCGCCTTCCCATAAATTAAGATTATCCGCTTTCATTGATGAGGTGAGCTTGCTGTCTTCACAATTGTATAGAAAATAGATACCTTTCTGTGAGTACAGAACTTTGGTCATAGTTTTATGGGGCGATATATTGCCAGCCTCCTGAGGAAGATTTATCCACTTGGTATTCGTCCATTGATCTGATGTACCATATCCTGTTATTTCAAAATCCTGACACTTTTTAATTATTACTGAGTCAGGTTTCTGACCGGCAGCTTGCCGTCCATTATTCTCTTTTTTTACGCCCGGGAATAATGATAATGAAAATATAAGGGAAAGAAATATGTATCTCATATAATTAAGGCTATATTTTATCTGACAGTAAATATAACCAATTAAGGCCATTATTTTATGACCGGTAATTCAATCTTCGAGTGTAGTGATATCACCATCGGGGAGTCCCTGAGCTCTTGCTTTCAGCAGCCGTCTCATAATTTTGCCTGATCTTGTCTTAGGCAGTTTATCCACGAAAGTTATTGATTCAGGCTTGGCAATGGGGCCGATTTCATGACCAAGATGATTACGAAGTTCATCTTTCAGTGCATCGGATGGATCAAAACCTGTACGCAGAATAACATAGGTATGGATGGAATTGCCTTTCACCTCATGGGGCAATCCAATTGCGGCAGCTTCCGCAACAGCGGGGTGGCTACCCAGGGCTGATTCCAGTTCGGCAGATCCTAAGCGGTATCCCGATACTTTAATTACATCATCCACCCTGCCTATTATCCAGAAATAGCCATCCTTATCACGTCTTGCAGAATCGCCGGTCATATATTTATCAGGATATGTGCTCCAGTACTGATTTACATACCTGTCAGGATCTCCATAAATGGTCCGGATCATTGCCGGCCACGGTTTTAGCAGCACAAGAAAGCCTTCCTCCCCATCGGCTACCTTTACACCGTTTGCATCGACAATCTCAGCTGAAACACCCAGATAAGGTTTGGTTGCAGAACCGGGTTTCAGGGGCATGATCGGGTTAGGAGTAATAATAAACATTCCGGTCTCGGTTTGCCACCATGTATCCATGATAGGACAGTTATTTTTGCCTATGACGCTGTAATACCATTTCCACGCTTCAGGATTAATTGGTTCCCCAACAGATCCGAGAAGACGCAGTGAAGAAAGGTCGTGCCTGTTTGGCCATGCCTCACCGAAACGCATCAAGCCTCGAATTGCCGTAGGTGCGGTATAAAGTGTTGTCAGGGCGTATTTTTCAATCATGGACCACCACCTGTTTGGATATGGAAAGGTTGGTGCTCCTTCATACATGAACGACGTTGCGCCATTAAGCAAAGGGCCATAAACGAGGTATGAATGGCCTGTGACCCAGCCCGGATCGGCAGTGCACCACCATCTGTCTTCATCCTTAAGGTCAAAAACGTCTTTAATAGTAGCATAGATCCCAACCATATAACCTCCATGAGTATGGAGAACAGCTTTGGGCTTACCGGTAGTACCGGATGTATAAAGAATATATAACGGATCTTCAGCATCCATCATTTCGGTCTCGCATTTTGGACTTGCAATAGGAAGAGCCATCAGATCGTGATACCATAAATCACGCTCGGGTTCCATCATAACATCCTGCCCCGTCCTCTTTATTACTATGACGTGTTCTACACTGGGAGATCTCCTCAGAGCTTCATCCATCATGTCTTTCAGCTTGACAATTTTGCCATTCATCCATCCTCCATCGGCAGTAATAGCTATCTTGGAGTGCGAGTCAAGTATTCTGCCATGAAGTGACTCAACAGAAAAACCGCCATAAACAACCGAGTGTATTGCCCCGATCTTTGCACAGGCGAGCATTGCTATTACTATCTCCGGAATACGGGGGAGATAAATTGTAACACGGTCACCCTTTTTAATTCCCATGGCCTTTATCACACTCGCAAATTTGCACACCTCCCTGTTCAGGGCATGATATGAAAAGGAACGCTGGTCTCCCGGCTCCCCTTCCCATATAAGCGCAAGTTTATTCTTACGCCATGTTTTTACATAGCGATCGAGACAGTTATGGACAATATTTACCTTGCCACCTGTAAACCATTTATAAAAAGGCTTATTGCTGTCATCAAGCACTTTGTTCCATGGCTGGAACCACTCAAGTTCAAGAGCGCGTTCTGACCAGAATCCTTCAAGATCCTTTTCTGCGTCAATTGTTTTTGATTCCCATGAAGACACGTTGGCTTTTGATGTAAATTCCGGAGACGGAGGATAAACCTCTCCGTTGGACTGGGGTTCAAAGGGTGAATTATCCGGCATATTGGTTAGTTTTTGAAAAAGAGGAGAAAATACATTCATATTGTATACCAGAGAGATAAACAAAAAAATATTGGGTTTGTTTATTAATGCTTAAATAATCTCAGAAACAATATTACCTGAAATTCAGCTGTAGTTCCGGTCATGATGTCTCTGTCCGAACCAAATATTATGTTTAAAAATGTGATTATCAAGAAGTTGAAGATGGTGTTAACGAATCCTAAAAGATAATGTTGTTATGGAAAAAGAAAGAGCTGATCCGGAATTCATACATCAGCATTCATTCGAGCCATTAACAATAGACAGAACATCTGTAAACAAACCAATGATCAGTTATTATCTGCAAATGAATGATGGAGTAACTTGATTCTGATGGGAGAGATCCGGGTCTTTGGAATCAGACTGCCAATTAGTCTTATTTGAACTTTTTAGTATATAAAGAGTTTATACTTTTATAGTATTTCGTAACTTTAATGACCTGTTATTTAAGAACTTTAAGCTATGATGAAACGGCGTGATTTTATCAGAAAAACGGCTATTATGGCTCCTGCAATGAGTCTTTTTCCCCCCGACCTGTCTTTAATATCAAGGAAGTCAGAATCAGGGAAAATTGAAAAAAGATCGCTGGGGAAAACAGGTGAGATGCTGTCAGTTCTGGGGTTTGGAGGGATAGTTGTTATGGGTGTATCCCCTGATGAGGCGTCAGAGTCTGTGAAAATGGCAATCGATGCGGGTGTAAACTATTTTGATGTTTCACCTTCGTATGGTGATGCAGAGTTAAAACTGGGAGCAGCTCTGGGGCCCTACAGAAAAAAAGTTTTTCTTTCATGTAAAACAGATGGAAGGAACAGGGAAGACTCAAGGAAGGAGCTTGAGCAATCACTCAAAAATGTTAACACCACTCATTTCGATCTTTATCAGCTACATGCTGTTACAACAATGGAGGATGTCGACTCCATTCTTGGCAAAGGCGGAGCTATAGAAACATGTCTTGAGGCAAAGAAAGAAGGGAAGATAAAATACATCGGATTTTCCGCTCATTCCGTGGAAGCTGCAACGGCGATGATTAAAGGCTTCGATTTCGATACAATTATGTTTCCGTTTAATCTTTATACATGGTATGGGGGAAATTTTGGACCGCAGGTACTCTCTCTTGCATTGGAGAGGAAGATGGGTATAATTGCCTTAAAATCAATGGCAAGAGGTTTATGGCCTGCAGGTGCAGATCATACAAGCTATCATAAATGCTGGTACGAACCGCTTACTAACGAGGAAGATATTCTGACAGGATTGCGTTTTACATTATCCCACCCAATAACCAGTGCAATTCCACCCGGAGAACCTGCACTTTTCAAAACTGCCTTGAAACTGAAAGACCGCATAAAGCCTCTGAATAATGAAGAGACAGAACAGGTTAAAACAAAGGGGATGACAGGTAATCCTGTATTTAATTTTAAATCAAGTTGAAAAACATCATCCATACAATGATAGGTTCAATCCTTCTGACCCTGAAACGCTCCCGGTTTTTCATTTTATCGATATTTATGACCTACTGGATATCATGCGCAGCAGGAATAATAATGTCACATACCGGAAATAACTTTGCGCTTACAGCGAGGGATAGAATTGTTGGTCAAGCAGTTGAAAATGATAAGGCATCGCTTAGTTATCTTAAAGGCAATAATATTAACGCGGCTCTATATGATTTCTGTGGAAATTTGCTTCTTGGTGCTGTACCTCAGACACTGATGGGTTTTGGAATTGTTATTCCATATTTTACTGTTTTGCGTCAGGGTTGGATCGGAGGAATTGTGTCTGTTGATTCACAGCACAAGAGCCGTTTTAAAAATTTCAAATCGTCAGCTTATTACCTGCTGGTATTGATGTTACAATTTATACCATATTCATTAGCTATTGGATGCGGGATCAGATTCGGAGTGGATTTTTACAATAATAACAGAGTAAACGGCTGGGAGTTTTGGAAGTATAAAATTCAAAAATCAGGTATTAAAGATCTGATATATATCTATATTCTTGTCATTCCGTTGTTTTTTCTGGCTTCCTGTTTTGAATTCTTATCGTCGTGGAATATTTGATTTTCTGTCGGTTTTATATCATTTGAGATCTCAATAAAATAATAAAATGAGATCATAAGATGAAATTTATCTTTTATCTTCAACTCTTCAAATCTGTTATCTTAACACATTAATCAAACCTTAATTATAGTTATTATGAAATCTCAGACATCAAGGAGAAAATTTATCCGCAACCTTGGGGGAACTGCATTACTGCTTTCTGCAGCACCTCTGAGGGGCTTTGCTTCCCATAATGAAATGGAAGAACATATTATTCCTTATGATAAAAGTTTTTCTTCCAGTGATAAAATTCGTATTGCGGGTATCGGAATGGGAATCATGGGAAACGTTGATCTCGACACTGCTCTTAAAGTGCCGGGAGTTGAACTAGTTGCTGCTTGTGACCTCTACTCAGGGCGGCTCGAGAGAGTTAAGGAAAAATACGGGAAAGACATTTTTACAACAAAAGATTACAGGGAAATCCTGAATCGCAAGGATATTGATGCTGTCGTTATTTCTACTGCTGATCTGTGGCATGCAAGAATTGCCATAGATGCGATGAATGCAGGTAAGTCAGTTTATTGTGAAAAACCAATGGTTCATAAGCTGAGTGAAGGACTGGAAGTGATTGCAACACGTGACAAAACAAAAAAAACAATGCAGGTTGGGAGTCAGCGTGTCAGCAGTATTATTTACAGGAAAGCCAAAGAACTTTATAAATCGGGGGTGATTGGCCAGCTGAATTGTATTGAAGCCTCATTCGACAGACAGGATGCACTCGGTGCATGGGAATATACAATGCCTACCGACGGATCTCCACAGACAGTGGACTGGGACAGATATATTTCAGGAGCTCCGAAGATTCCTTACGATGCAAAAAAATTCTTCTGGTGGAGAAATTACAAGGATTTTGGCACAGGAGTGGCCGGAGACCTCTTTGTGCATTTACTCTCAGGAATTCATGTTTTGACCGATTCGAAAGGTCCGGAGAAGATTTTTGCTTCAGGACAGCTCACTTATTGGAAAGATGGACGAGATGTTCCTGATGTGATGGTGGCTATAATGCATTACCCCGAATCGAAAGAACATGGTTCATTCCAGGTTATGCTTAGAGTGAATTTTGTAAGTGGGAACGGGGATAAAGGGCTTACAAGGTTTATTGGCAGTGAAGGAATAATTGAAATGACTGATAACGGCTTCATTGTAAGTAATAGCATTATGTCTAAAGCGCCTGGCATTGGCGGTTGGGATGCCTTTGATACATATCCTAAGGCTATGCAGCAGGAATTGTTAAAGCAGTACAATGAAAAATACACAAAAGAGCAGCAGCAACGTCCAGTTAAACCAGGCTCAAAATATTCCGCACCTGAAGGATATGATGAACATGTTGAGCACTTTACAAATTTCTTTGAGGGAGTAAGGACCGGCAAACCAGTTGTTGAGGACCCGGTGTTCGGATTCAGAGCCTGCGCGCCTTGTCTGGCTTGTAACGACAGCTATTTCCAGAAAAAAATTATCAACTGGGATCCTGTTAATATGAAACTTGTATAATACAATTCAGGGAACTTAATTCCAACTCTAAAAATGGAGGTAAAGCTTATGAAAACCAATCTTACCAGACGAAAATTTCTCCAAACGGGAGCAATGGCCACAGGAGGCCTGATTGCATCCCGAACCATTAACCTGGAAGCACGTCCTTATGCTTCCAATCAGAAAACTGTAGCTCCCAGCGACAAGCTCCGTATCGGAATTATAGGTATCGGTATGCAGGGTTCAGGGCTGCTAACCGGTGCAATTACGTTACCCGGAGTCGAGTGTGTTGCCGCGGCTGATCTCTATGATGGCAGGCATACCCTTGCAAAGGAGATTACAGGTAATCCCAACCTTTATACAACAAGGAAATATCAGGAATTGCTCGATCGTAAAGACATAGACTGTATCATTGCAGCTGTTCCAGACTTCTGGCACAGACGCGTTGTTGTTGATGCCTGTAATGCAGGGAAAGATATCTATTGCGAAAAACCAATGTCCCATACAATTCCTGATGGTTTTGACATGGTTGCAGCAGCAGCAAAAAACAGCAGGATAGTTCAGATTGGATCACAGAGAGTAAGTTCAATGCTTTGTGAAAAGGCACGGGAAATGTATAGTAGTGGAGCAATAGGCGACGTTGAACAGGTCGAGATTACTCTTGGCCGAAACGATCCTACAGGTGCATGGGAGTATCCTCCCCCGACAGATTTGTCACCTAAAACTCTTGACTGGGATACATGGCTGTACGATGCGCCCAAAATCCCATTTAACGCCGAGCATTTTGCCAGGTGGCGCTGCTGGAAGGAATATGGCACAGGAGTAGGAGGTGATCTGATGGTTCACCTGGTTAGTGGTATGATGTTTACACTTGGTTGGAATGAAGCACCAAGATCAGCAACAGCCCTTGGTGGAATATTCCGCTGGAAAGATGGCAGAAATATGCCCGACCTTCATGTAGTACTTTTCGATTTTCACGGGGTTCCTGTTTACTGCAGGTTAGGTCTTGGGACCGAAACTCCTGAACTTGCACGTTTTATGGGTCCGAAAGGTATTATTGATGCAGGAGAGTTTAATCTGCGTTATGCCCCTCAACCAGGAATTGACCTTGGCCCAAGCTATTATGCTACCGGATTCCCTCATGAGATGAGGGCCGAATATGAAAGCAAGTGGTATGCAGAACATTCCCCTAAACTCGGGAAAGAACCACTTTATGATGAGGTTAATTACAGAGGTCACGATTGGGATGATATGATACCACATATGAACAACTTCTTCCAGGCAGTGAAATCACGAAAACCGGTTGTGGAAGATGCTGTTTTTGGTAATCATGCTGCTATCGCCTGTCATATGGCCAATGAGGCTTATTTCCGTCAGAAAACAGTTTATTGGGACGAAGCCACACATTCCATTAAAGGATAAAATAAGATGCAGGGAAGGATCGCGACCCTTCCCTGCTACAAATGTGATTATGCAATTACTGGTGCAGGTTGATGTTGATCTGTATTGAATAATTTTATTGTATCATCCTGAATTAATACCCATATGCAGTATACCCCTTTTACTGTTCCGAAAGGTATATTCACACAGCCAAGGGCAGAAACAACAATTACAATATATCTTGCCCATGGTTTATAAACAAGTAAGCCAATACCCCCTACTAAACCGAGTGTTGACAAAAACCCGATAAGCAAAGGAAGACTTATCGATAAAAATCTCAAAACCATCTGGCCGGTATCATCACCTTCTGCAAAACCCCTTGCAAATGTCAGGGAGACGAATATAACAGAAGCTGCCAATAAACCCAGAACAGAGAATCCTATCTGAATAGATCCGACAACTGTTACATGCTTTTTCATTCTTGAATTTTCCATTATGCTAAAGTTTGATTTGATTAACAAATATTTTCATTCCTGGTTAAATGACATCTATTTTAGCAAATTGATGCTTATACGGTCAGTAATTTTTCTTTAATTTAGTCGGACAGATATTTTTTGTATCTGGAAATATTATAAATCCATTCTCAGACTATGAAAAAAACATTATGCAAATACTTATTTCTAATAAGTCTCGCTTTAACAATCAGTTTAATAAAACTATCAGCCCAGGAACCTGTAATACAAACTGCGAACGGGAAGGTTTCGGGATACAAGACAGGCGACATCAGCATATTTAAGGGGATTCCCTTTGCTGCTCCTCCAGTAGGAGAATTAAGATGGAAAGCACCTCAGCCGGTAAAAAACTGGACTGGCATCCTGAAATGCGATAAATTTTCAGCAAGCCCGATGCAAAGCAATCCCAAACCTTTTATGATGTGGACTGAAGAATTTATTTCTCCCCCGGACAAACTTAATGAGGATTGTCTTTATCTGAATGTATGGAGCCCGGCAAAGTCACCAAATGAAAAGCTGCCCGTTTTTGTGTGGATTTATGGAGGCGGATTTTCATCGGGTTCTGCCGCATGTGCTATTTATGACGGGGAAGAAATGTCAAAGAAGGGAATTGTATTTGTTAGCATAAATTATCGTGTCGGGGTGCTTGGCTTCCTTGCTCATCCTGAATTGACCAGTGAATCTGATAATAAGGTTTCCGGGAACTACGGATTGCTTGACCAGGTTGAAGCGTTGAGATGGATCAGCAGGAATATTGAAGCTTTCGGCGGAGATAGGAAAAAGGTAACAATTGCAGGACAATCTGCAGGTTCAATGAGTGTGTGTTCATTGGTCGCCTCACCCTTGACAAAAGGGTTATTCCGGGGAGCTATTGCACAAAGCGGAGGGATTCTTACCAACTTTATGAACAGAAATTTTAATGATGCTGAAAAAGCCGGTCTTGCATTCATGGAAAAAATGAAAGCAGCAAATATTTCTGATCTGAGGAAGAAATCTGCAGCAGAACTTATCGCTGCAGGAGGGAGCTTTAGTCCGGTTTCCGATGGTTATATGATACCAAAGGATGTATTCGCAGCTTTTAAGGCAAGTCAATATAATGATGTAAACATGATTTCAGGATGGGTTACTGGAGATGGGTCACTCATGGGAGAACAGAAAATGACACCGGAAAAATATAAAGCCCAGGCAGTTGACAAATATGCCGGTAAAGCAGAGGAATATCTTAAATTATTCCCCGGTAATACAAATGAAGAAGTTGCTGCTTCACTCAAAGAATTAAATCTCATGCAATTTGCAGGACTTCCTTCCTATCTTTGGGCAGGATTCAATAAAAGCAAATCCTGGCTTTATCAGTTCAGTCATGTACCTGTCGATAAACCAGGTTTTCCGAATTATGGAGCATTTCATACATCTGAGGTGCCTTTTGCACTTCATACACTTCATCTCTGGAACAGGCCATGGCGCGATATTGACCTCTCAGTTGAGAAAACAATGAATAATTACTGGGTAAATTTCGTGAAAACCGGAAATCCGAACGGAGAAGGCCTTCCTGAATGGACAGCTTATGATAAAGCCTCCGGTAATATTATGGAAATAGGTGACCAGTCAAAACTGACCCCGGGACTTTACAAAAAAGAATTTGAATTTCTTAGTGGAAATCCCGCCAAAAAGTAAATATTGACCTTGATGGGATGTATTGTCGATTAATTGAGGAAATAAGGAAGAGATTGCTTCGTCTCCCGATTTCATTGTGTTCCTCGTAATGACTCTGTAAATTCAATGCTTAAGTTTAAGTTTAAACCAGCATTGAACTTTTACGCAGTGTCATTGCGAGTACAACGAAGCAATCCCTTACTCACACTCAAGGGTTAATAAGTATCCACCAGAGATATTACTTTTAACTCCTTTTCAAAGTTTTCAGGCTTTTGATCGGTTGTATATGTTATCAACTTTTTTTCACCTGGCATGAGGTTAAAATAATTATCAGAGAAAAAACCCTTTTTATCGATACTGAGGAATACATAACGGGCATATTTATCGCTCATTAACTCTATCGTATATCCATTTGAATTAAGGGTAATTTTTCTGGAAATACTGGCTTTCGGAAGATTAAGGTTTTTGGCTGCGGCGAAATAGCAATAATTAGTTGTAATAACTTTTTTTCCCTGGACAAGTTTCACAATACAGACTGCATTGGTTGTATCAATTCCGCTGATCATTTCTTTTCCGGTCTTCTCAAATATGAGCCTGGAGGAATTAGCTTCCATAGAAACAGGAACACTTAACTTCTTCAGTTCCCTGCCATTAAAATCGAATATTCTGACCTCCGCATTTGCCTTAAAGCTTTTCAATGAATCGGAAACAAGATGAAGACTGAATGAATCATGGTAATAGACGGGTGCGAGGATAACCTTCGCAAATGATCTTTTTACCTGGTAGTGAAGAGCCTTCCAGTTATTCAGGTAGTCAATCGATGACCATGAGGCTACAGGCCATACATCATTGAGCTGCCAGTAGAGTGTCCCCATGGTATATGGACGGCTTTTGCGGTGAGTTTCGAATGATAATTGCATAACATCTGCCTGCATCACCTGACTTACATACAAATAGGATTCAAAATCTTTAGGGTAATGGTAGTACATTTTCATATACTTGTCAAGAACCTGGTTTCCGCCCATGGCCCTTTGATGATGCTGCATAACAGGTGATAAATAGTTCCAGTCTTCGCGTGTCGTGAACTTCTTTACTGTGTTAAAATCAGGAAAGGATTGAAATCCATGTTCGCTGAAAAACCTTGCTTTTACAGAATAATATTCTTCAAAACGTGCATCCATATAAGCTATATAATAATGCATATCACCTTCAGTGGGACTTATAACTTTTTTCCAGTCAGCGCATGGTGACGACGGACGGTAGGGTCTATTATTAAGATCGAGTTGCTTTAAAATCCCGGGCATTATGTTGTAATATACATCATCATAGGCTTTCAAAACGTTTTCAGTAGTTTCTTTTTTTACCGGTGTAACTGGTATGAATTTCAGCAGGTTTGTCAGTATCGGCATAAAGGATGTTCCTTCCCCAAGACCGAAAAATCTCTTTTCCATCATATCCCAGATAACCTCTGTTTCATTGTTTCCGCACCATAATACGATGCTTGGGTGGTTTCGAAGCCTTTTGATATTATCAGTGAGCTCATGCCTGATACTATTCAGGTATGGTTCATCGTTTGGCCCGATATAAATTGCGAATGCAAAATCCTGCCAGATCATAATTCCATTCTCATCACACAAATCATAGAAATAATCCGACTCATAAATTCCGCCGCCCCACACCCTTAACATATTGATGTTGGCATCAGCAGCAGACTTAATAAGGGTCTTATAGTGTTCAACACTTGTTCTTGAAGGGAATATATCAGATGGGACATAATCGGCTCCCTTTGCAAACACAGGGATCCCGTTCACTTCAAAATAAAATGATTTTCCGAACTTATCAGGATCTGTAACCAGTCTTATATTTCTCAGTCCTGTTTTAGTGGATACTTTATCAAGCTCCTGACTGTCGTTATTAAGCGTGGCTTTGAATTCGTATACCGGATGTTCCCCCATTCCATTTGGCCACCATATTGAAGGCTTATCGATTGAAATTTCAATAGGAATTGTATTCAGACCTTTATTCAGTTCGGCTGCAACCGGAAGTGTTGATTTCATGATTCCACCAGTGCCATAATTTATTATAAGATTAGCTTTTTCAGGGTTGGTAGCTTCAACTTCTACCATCACTATTACATTTGCTTTTTTACTGTTGATATCTTTCTGAACAACCTGAACTGAATTAATCCTGGCGTTATTCCAGGCTTCAAGATAAACGGGTCTCCATATTCCACTCGTAGCCAGTGAAGGAGCCCAATCCCATCCAAACATGTAGCTAGCTTTTCTGACATAGGGGATTACTGAAGGAAAATCAGAAGCCGATCCTGTCGCACTCCCGGCAGTTGGTCCAAAATCCATATTGAATCCAAGAGGTGCCTCAATGTTCCACTTATCTTTGTGCAGGAGGCCCATAATAACCGGCGAATGAAAATGAACCCGGAGGGAATTACTTCCTTCTCTGATAGCTTTCTTTACATCCACCCTCCAGTCAATGAACATATTATCAGCTGTCAGGATGAGCTTATCGTTCAGATATACATCGGCATAGGTGTCGAGTCCTTTAAAGTTCAGTTCAATGTTTTCATTATCGAGTACCGGCTTTTCAACAATAAATTCAGTTGCATATTCCCAGGAACATTTATCAATCCATTGAAGCTTTTTCTCGTTCTCTCTGTAAAATGGATCCGGAATAAGTTTATTTGCAATAAGATCAGTATGAACACAACCAGGAACGGTGGCATCATACCACATGTTATTCCCGAATTTATGCATTTTCCATTTGCTTTTAATCTCCGTTACACTTTTTTCGGATGATTGAGCAAAGGGGGTGAGACTTATGATAATTAACAGCAAGGTGATAAGGAATAATTTTCGTTTCATAGGATTTTTTATTATTGATATCTTGAATCAGCTGTTTTAAAAACTTTAGAATCTACGCTATATAAGGTTTGACGAAAATAGGGCAACTATTTGATCAGTAAAAATAGATTTTAATTAATACATTTATCTTTCAAATATTTTAAAAACGGAATCCGATGAAGAAAAAAACAATAATTCTTCTTTTAGTTGTGCTTACAGCTATCCAGCTTGTTAAAAGTCAGTCAACCGGCACTCTGAGCAAAGAACAGAATAGCTGGTTAACCAAAGCGAACCGCCATGAAAGAGCTGGCTGGGTTTATTTGCATATTGAAGGTAAGCCTGAGGAGCGTGGTTTCCAGCATGGGTATCTTCTGGCAAAGGAGATAAAAGAAGCGCTGAGGCAAATGAATGAAGTCTGGCATTATCAGACTGCGATGGAATGGCAATGGCTTATTGACAAGAGTGCAGCGATGTTCAATCCACATATTGATACGGAAAACATGGCAGAAATGAATGGAATAGTTCAGGGTATGAAAGCCGCAGGCGAGTCTACTACACTGAATGAAATTGTTGCTTATAATGCATCTACTGAATTTATGGGCTATTGGTGGCCAATGGTGAAGGATAGCATCTCACCAAATTCCCCTGACCCTAAAAAAGAATCGTGCAGTTCATTCATCGCTACAGGGAGCATGACAGCCGATGGGAAAATTGTGCTCGGACACAACACAATGAGTTCATTTTATTATCCTTCATGCAATGTAATAATGGATATTGTTCCTGAGAAAGGATACAGGATATTAATGCAATCAGTTGCTGGATTAATACATAGTGAAACTGATTTCTTTATAACAAGTGCCGGTTTGGTAGGATCTGAAACCACAATCGGTGGATTCTTTCCTTTCGATGAGAAAGGAATTCCTGAATTTGCACGGATGCGTCATGCTACACAATATGCATCAAATATTGACGAGTGGTGTAAAATCATGAAAGAAGGTAATAATGGAGGTTATGCAAACGCCTGGCTGATTGGTGATATAAATACAAACGAGATTGCAAGGCTTGAACTTGGATTAAAATATGTCGGTTTTGAAAAGAAGAAAGACGGCTATTTCGTCGGATCAAATGTTGCGGAAGATTTGAAAATATTGAGGTTCGAAACTAAATCCAATGAACAGGATATTAAAGTATCATCTGTTGCCAGACGTGTCCGGTGGAAACAGCTTATGAAAGAAAATGCCGGCAGGATAAATCTTGAACTTGGTGAAACGCTTGAAGCGGATCATTATGATACATATCTTAATACAAAAACTCCTGATATGAGAACACTCTGTTCTCATCCCGACCTGGATGCTGATCCATATGGTGTTGATATACCTTATTCACCATGGGGTACAATCGATGGAAAAGTTGTAGATTCAAAAATGGCTGGTCAGATGTCATTTGCCGCACGATGGGGTTCAGCGTGTGGTATTCCATTTAATGCCAAAGATTTCCTGGAAAAGCATCCGCAGTTCGACTGGATGAATGGACTGATTAAAGACAGACCATTTCAACCATGGACAGTTTTTTCCGCAGGCGAGACCAAATAAACTGCAAATACTCAGTAACCTGGAGTGCTTGCTACCGGAGAAACAACTATGCTGCCCACCATTGAGGGGTGTATAGTACACGAGTAGGAATAAGTTCCCGCTGTATTAAATGTGTAGGAATACATTGCCCCTGTGGCAAGTGATCCGCTGCTGAACAAAGCCGGATTAGATGTAACATTATGAGTCACGTTGTCTTTATTGGTCCAGACAACAGTCGTACCCTCTGTAACATTTAATATAGATGGGTTAAATGCCATTCCCTGAATGAGAACTTCATTTGCAGCGGTTCCGCCCATTCCATTTGTACCTCCGTTTGTTCCTGTCGTTCCTGTCGTGCCCGTCATAGAGCTCTTTGTGCAGCTTTGCAGTACTCCAAGTAGGGCAATAAGCATGCTTGCGCTTACCAGAATACTTATTTTTAATGAGAAGAACTTTTTCATAACATTCATTTTTTCTTCAATTACAATAAACACACGGGACCGGTTTAAGTTCATCCCGTTTTAGTTCAGGCTTCTTGTCATCAAATATCAAATTGATGAAGCAACTTTAGGATTATTCTATTATCCCATGAATGGCTTAATCTTACTAACCTAAATTATGGGTAAAAAGAAGGCGGCACTTAAGTGTGTTAGTTGTGAAAGTCAATATCTCAGTGCATTCCTGTCTGGCAGGAAGAGATAATAAGTGCCGCCTGTTTCCTGATATATTTTGTAATTCCAGTTTGAATGTTAAATGCAACTGCAACAAATTTATGCTAATTGATTTAAATTTCATAATTTTATAATGAAAAAATTATATATGAAACAGCCTGTCAGCTAAATAGATATTAGTGAAGAGAGGTTCCGGTTCAGCCCGGTTAAATGTCAGTTATTCTTTTTATTAAATTAAATCTGAATTTAAGCAAGTGAAAAAAATAGTTATAATACCACACGATGTAGTTACTAAAAAAGACCTCTGTAAAATATCGGTTGATTATATTCCTGCAGACGGGGAATCATTAGAGATTGAAGGAGAATTGTATTTTGTTTGCCGGCAGCCTGATATCGAGCCGGCAGATTCCGGAATAATTGGAGTGATCCCCCTCGTAGTACGAAATCCTTCAAACGTTGAGGATATTGATGAGTATATTAAATGCCTGTCAATTGCGCACAGACGAGTACAATTTAAAAATAAAAACGGCATTTGTGACATTACTAACTGCGATGAAATGGTTATATCCTGATGAAATATATCAGGGTTATTATTATTTCCTGCTAAAAAGTTATTAAAATCAAATTTGCACAGAATCTGCTTAACCCCCGATATTTAATAAATCATTGATTCGCACAATGATTCCCCGATTTTGAATAATTGATTGCTATCTTTGCCTCCTGATATTTGAAATAATAAGCAAAGGAGATATGATCAATTTTTTTAAAAAGATTTTTGGTGAGAAAGTAAATTTTCAGGAATTAATTTCGAACGGGGCTATTATCATTGATGTCAGAACGAAGGAGGAATATCAGAAAGGACATCTCAAAAATTCACTCAATATACCTCTTGATAAATTAACATCAGGTTGGAAAAAACTCGACAAAAGTAAAACCATAATTACCTGTTGTGCTTCCGGAATGCGAAGCTCTTCCGCTGTAGGAATTTTAAAATCCAACGGATTTGAAAAGGTTTATAATGGTGGTTCCTGGACCAGCCTGAGGAAGAAATAAAAGAGCAGCTTAATGTTTATGTAGTCGTAAAATCTGATCTTAAGCCTGTATACATATACCATTAAGCTGCCTGAGATATATTGCCGGGCAGAAATTATTTTACTCCTTCTGCTTTCGTAAAGACAAAAGCCCCATTTTCTTCTGATCCTGAAACCGTGTTTACATAGTTAATGGTTAGGATATTTGTCGCTTTATCGACTTTCCATGTCTCTTTACATAAAAAATCCGAAGGACCATCGGGACCGTTGAAAGTGGTTGTGGATTCAAGATTGATCGCTTTCTCCTGATCGGATAATGTTACTTTTACTTTCCTTGGCATATCATAAACTGTAAGCTTGTATTCTTTACCATCAAGAGTCATATTCTCGGTGAAGGGATATTCCCCTCCTCCCTGCCCGTCATAAACCCGTTCAGTAAGTAAACTGTCGCCCTTTAAATTAATTGTAATGCCATTAAGTGTTGGAAGATTAGCCGGGAGTGTTGATTTTACTCTGTCAAGTTTCCATGTGCCCTGAAAATCAGATTTCTGTCCGGAGGCGGATAATGTTATTACCATGAAGATTAATACCGAAAAAATAGTTGAAGCGATTCTTTTCATAACCAGTTAATTAAATTTATTAATAATGAGATCCTTTTGCATTTATTGACTTAAAGACGGCAAAAAAACAGAAGTGTTGCCACCTAGAAAAATGATTCTGTTTCCTCCTGATACCTAAAACGTAGTGGCTGATCTTATGAAATAGAACAGGTATTCCTGGTAAAAATAAAACAAATAAAAGGCAGAAGAATAATATTCAACTGCCTTTTTGAATTTCAGTATTTTGAAAAGGCTACAGTTCCGGTTTTTTCAGAAACTTACCATCTTTGTTATAAACAAGTGTCTAGGTTTCAATACATTTAGCAACAACAACCTCATATTTTAATGCACTATTTAAATTAACACTCGATGCTTCTTTAGCTGTGTACACAACATAATCTTTAGCGATATTTTCCGATATCGGTTTCAGGAGATCTGCAGTTTTTACAGATGTACTGACCGCCGTCTGAGTTGACACAATATTTGTTTTGGCCTTTGTCCTGGTAGTTATAATTGTATCCTGTTATGCATTAACAACCAGACTTTCAACTAACAATACCAGCCTTGTCAAAACATAATATGAGCTCCATCTGTTTATTAATCTGCTTTGGGTAAGTGTTAGTGAAATTTGTAGAAATGAACTTAAAAGTGCGGTGTCAGCACTTTAATCACTGACGATATTAAAATGGAAACACAACTTGAACAGATAAGGGATCAACAGAAGGAAATATGGAATAGGTTCTCTCCAGGCTGGAAGAAATGGGACGATCTTACGATGGAGTTCCTTAAGACAGCCGGCGATGAGATAATCCGACTGTTAAATCCGAAGAATGAAGATGTAGTATTGGATGTTGCCTCAGGGACCGGAGAACCTGGACTAACTATAGCAACCTTACTGAGAGGGGGAATAGTTGTTATTACTGATCTTGCGGAAGGAATGCTTAATGTTGCCCGGGAGAATGCTGAACGACGACGGATAAAAAACGTTGAATTCATAGCCAGTGATGTATCGGAACTGCCGTTTCATGATAACAGTTTTGACGCTATCAGCTGCCGGTTAGGATTTATGTTTTTCCCGGATATGAATTTGGCTGCCAAAGAAATATTGCGGGTATTGAAACCTGGAGGCAAATTTGCAACAGCGGTCTGGAACTCACCTGAAAAGAACTTCTGGGCAACAGCTGCCATTAATGTCATCAACAGAGATCTGCAACTGATACCGCCACCACCGGGGGCTCCCGGACTGTTTCGATGCTCAAAAAGCGGATTTATCGCTGACATCCTTAATCAGGCAGGGTTTAAAAATATTAAGGAAATTGAAACCAATGGCGAGATGAATATGGGAACCACTGAATCTTACTGGCATTTTATGACTGAAGTGGTAGCCCCGGTTGTTGCAGCGCTTAGTAAAGCTGATGATAAGATGAAGGAAAGAATCAGGAACGAAGTTTTTGAAGCTGTGAATCAGAAATATGCACAGGGCGAGGTAAGATTTGATACCAGTACATTGGTTATCTGTGGCGAAAAATAATTAAGCATAATCTGTTTTCAGAAGTGCCAGCTTTATAGATTATATGCAGGAAATTGAAAACCGGCTGAGAAAGCCGGTTTTTTTATTCCGGGTTGTGACAACTCAACTTTCAGGGAATTGAATAAATATTTTTTAAGTTGTTCAACTATATATATTATTTAAAAAATAGTATATATTTGTTGCAATCCTTAACGTAAAACTAACCTCTGGTATAAAATTATGAAAAAAACACTTCTTTTTCTTACAATTATGCTTTATGTTAACATTGTAACAGCACAGACCGTTCTTAAGGGTAAAGTTACAGATGAGCAAAAACTACCGCTTCGCGGAGTAAGCATTGTCGAAAAGGGAACCAATAATGGCACATTTACCGATGATGATGGTAATTATTCCATTAATTACAGAAACGAGAATTCAATTATCGTATTCAGCTTTGTAGGACTGGTCAGTCAGGAAATACCTGCAGGCAAACAAAAGGAATTGAACATTACCATGGTGAGCGGTAATGTGCTGGGCATGGTTGAAGTTGTAGGCTCAAGACGACCAAACAGGACAGCTACTGAAAGTGTTGTTCCTGTCGATATTATTGAAGTTTCAAGATTGATGACGACACTCGGACAACCGGATGTCAATCAGATGCTACAGTATGTTGCCCCATCCTTTAACTCCAATAAGCAATCAGGTGCTGATGGCGCTGATCATGTTGATCCTGCAACTCTCAGAGGTCTGGGTCCCGACCAGACCCTGGTGCTGATAAATGGAAAGCGCAGGCACCAGTCATCGCTTATCAATCTCTTCGGTTCAAGAGGAAGAGGAAATACCGGAACTGACTTAAATGCAATCCCGATATCAGCCATTGATCATATAGAGATACTTCGTGACGGAGCTGCAGCACAGTATGGTTCTGATGCCATAGCCGGAGTTATTAATATTGTTCTGAAAACGAATACAAACGAATTTACAGGTGACTTTACGCAGGGATTCAGAAATGCTGCACCACCTGCCAGCTACGATGTTCTTAAAGAACCACATAAGTTTGACGGGCTACTGTCCCAGTTAAGTGGAAATTATGGGACAAAACTTGGAGACAAAGGATTTGTAAATGTGACTGTTGATTATTCGAAGCTCGATCATACTTACAGGCGTGCCGACCCTGCCAAATTTGAAAACGGGGTTTATCGTGATAAATTCGGCGATGCGGCTTCTGAAAATTTTGCCACCTATTTTAATTCCTCCGTTTCAACCGGAGAAAATACTGAAGTATACATGTTCGGAGGATATAATTACAGGTTTACAGATGCCTTCGCATTTAGTCGTGTTGCAGATGAAGAACGGAATGTACTCTCAATTTACCCTAATGGGTTTGATCCCCGGATCCAGTCAGTGATAACTGATAAATCTATTTCAGCTGGTATGAAGACCATGGTTAACGGATGGAAGCTTGATTTTAACAATACCTTCGGGGCTAATAATTTCCATTACCTTGTAGACAATACACTTAATTCCTCATTACTTGAGAAATCGCCCACACGGTTTGACGCCGGTGGTTTTTCTTTAGCCCAGAATACAACAGTTCTGGATATATCCAGATTTATTCCTACTGTAGCAAGTGGATTAAATCTTGCTTTTGGGGTAGAACATCGTATAGAGACCTATCAGATTTTTGCAGGTGAGGAGGCATCATATAAAACATATGGACATCCAGTATTTAACGTAAATGGTGCAGATACAACTTTCAGACCTGGTGGTTCACAGGGATTTCCGGGCTTCCAGCCGGCAAACGAAGTAAAAGAATCACGCAGCAACTTTGGATCCTATGTCGATCTTGAACTGGATGCTACAAAAAAATTAACAGTAAGCGCTGCAGGCAGAATTGAACATTACAGCGATTTTGGTAATTCTATTAACGGGAAATTTGCCACACGTTATAAAATATCTGATAATTTTTCATTGCGTGGTTCCGTAAGTTCCGGGTTCAGGGCACCATCCCTGGCTCAGCTGTATTTCAATACCACGTTTACCGATATTGTTGCAGGACAGGCTATTGATAAGATTATAGCAAAAAATAACAGCCCTATCACACGGGCACTTGGTATTCCGGCTCTGAAACAGGAGGTTTCTACTAATGTGGGCCTGGGATTTACAGCCAATTTAAGAGCATTTACGCTTACAGTTGATGCTTATTATGTCCAGATAACTGGTCGAATTGTACTCACCGGTGCATTCCTCAGCGATGACCCTATTATTGGAACGGAACTTCAAAAGCTTAATATTGGGGCTGCACAGTTTTTCACTAATGCAGTCAATACAACTTCTAAAGGAGCAGATATAATACTGGCATATTCAACAAAATTTTCAAGAAATCAATCACTGCGATTTTCGTTGGCAGCCAATGTTAATAACATGGTAATTGACAAAATTTACACCAATCAGAAACTGCAGGGGAAAGAAAATACATATTTCGGTCTCAGGGAACAATATTTTTTACTGGCGTCAGCTCCTAAGAGTAAATATAACTTTGGGGTAGATTATTTATCCGGAAATTTCTTCGCCAACCTGAAACTTACACGTTTTGGAAAAGTAGAGTTGATCAACTGGAGTGATAATGGAGATAATATAGCAGATCCCGGTGAAGTGGATAAATATACTCCTAAAATTTCAACCGACTTATCAGCAGGCTACAATCTGCGTAATTTCACATTTACTCTCGGAGGAGTAAATATTTTTAATAAATATCCAACAAAACATGATCCGGGATTAACTGAATCAGGTGGAATATGGGATGCAGTGCAAATGGGATTCAGCGGTGCATATTATTTCGCAAAAGTCGGATTTAAATTCTGAATAATTTTGACAGATGAATATAGTACTCAGAATA